>OGQS01000079.1_pt1 | contig 88646 bp, 77 predicted proteins | sample 1553331 | NCBI WGS metagenome assembly OGQS01 (sample SAMEA2580012, study PRJEB22360) | human gut metagenome | biome: human gut; feature: human-associated habitat; material: faeces | place: Denmark | collected 2008/2010
CCCGGATTCGCAGCATCATCATAAATATCAACCGTTGTTCCCTGCGGACAGTTTTCATACAGCCACAATACATCACGGACGCACATTCTGACACAGCCCAGTGATGCAAATGTACCCAGCTTATTATATTCTTCTGTTTCAAGTGTATTATTGGCTGCCTTTAAATACGGTACGGAATGGAACAGATATCCGCCGCTGATACGGTACGCATAATGTCCATAGGTATTGTCCACCATTAAACGCCATACATACATATCCGATGTTTTATAATTTTCACCGGTAATCGTTTCTTCTCCTGCTCTGCCGCAGGATGCCGCAAATGCTTTTACCGGAATTGAATACGAACCGCTCTCATCAATCCCGTAAACCGTTACACAGTTTGCCGCTCTATTGACTTTAATGTGATACGGATATGCCACTCCGGCCGGTACGGTATAAGAAACTTCCTTCTGCTGTTCCGGCTCTTTTAAATCTATCCATGTCACTTCTTTGGTCTGCTGTTCGCCGTTATTCTTATTGCTGCCGTCACCCTGTGCATTATTATCCGCACCCGGTGAAGCCTTATTTTCTTTACTTTCATTACCCTGCGTAATGCCTAACTTACTGCCAAGCGGTGTGAACCGGATACATACAAATGCACCGGCGCCCAGCACTGCAAGAATCAGTACGATATAGATTATCAGTGCTTTCCAATTGCGCTGAAACCAGTTTTTCCGTCTTCTTAAATATTTATAATTAATGTTTCCTTTACTCATTTTATCCTCCGTTTCGGACAGTCCCCGAAAATTCTTCTAAAAACATTTCCGCTCAAAATGCTTCAACTCACGCTGTTTTTGCAAATTGCACATTTTTCTTATAAATTTAAAATGTTTTTGTATCCATTCCTGTGTATGTTCTCAAAATACTTTATTTTTTCAATTCATTTCAGCACATACATTTACTATGATAACACATCGGTATAATAATTCAACCTGTATTTATATTTTCCGGGACTTTTACCTTCTATTCCCGACAAAACACCATTTTTTTCCCCCTTTTGACAAAGGTCCAAAATTATACAGTGTCTTTCTTCTCCCATTATATTTAGGATTATCTCTTTGTCTGTTCTATAAATCTGCAATCAAAAAAAAACTCAACCTTTCAAAAAGATTGAGTTCCCTAACTTAGTGCCTAGAACCGGAATCGAACCAGTGACACGAGGATTTTCAGTCCTCTGCTCTACCGACTGAGCTATCTGGGCATACACACTAATGTGTGAGTTGCGGGAGCAGGATTTGAACCTACGACCTTCGGGTTATGAGCCCGACGAGCTACCAGACTGCTCCATCCCGCGATGATATCTCATTATAGCACATTTTTTCTAAATATGCAATGGGCGGAGGTGGATTCGAACCACCGAAGCAAATTGCAGCAGATTTACAGTCTGTCCCCTTTGGCCACTCGGGAATCCACCCATTTTGTCTCTCGACAATATCTATTTATATCATAAATAAAAGAAAAGCGCAAGGGAATTTATCCAATTCTCCTGCACTTTTTCCAAATTTTTATACCCAGAATGACCACGCTGCATTCATCTGATTTATAATTGTATTCAGATCCCATTTCTTACGGCTGTTGATCTTACTGTTCGGATCATTGATCAGTACCTTGCCCTCCTCTGTCAACCCGGAAAGGACGATAAAATGTCCCTGGTTTGTAAAATCACCCGGTCCCATACTGCAGATGATCGGATGTCCTGCCGAAAGCTCGGATTTGAGAGTGTCTTCTGACCAGTTTGTAAGCTGTGCAGAGTTTATTCCAAGTTCTGAAGCTCCTGCAGTCATAAGCGTCCAGTCTGTTCCGACTTCATCTACATAATATCCCATATTGACACTCATATCTGCCACATACTTCGGTGTAAATGAAGTATTGCCTGTAAGTCCTGTCGCCACCATGGAAAGGCTGGTCGGTCCGCATCCACCCATTCCGATATTCTCGGAACCATAAGATGCATATCCCCATACTTCGCTCCACTGGAAATATACCGGAATATGGTTCTGGATTCTGTAATCTTTCAAATCTACCGCCTGAAGTCCCTGCGCACTGAGTTCTTCCTCTGATCGTGCTGACTGTTCCGGATAATCAATCACCCACTGCAGTGCTTCCTGATGATCAAACAGCCATGTCAGCAGATCATCGGAATACTTTTCTCTGTTCAGAATGATTTCCTTCGTCTCCGGGTTTTTCTTATATAATTCGCCCAGCTGGTCTTTATACTGGTCAGAATCCAGCACCTCCTGGACTTTCTCAGCTTCTATCTCTTCTGGTGTCTTTGTTTCTGTCTCTGTCTTTGTCTTGGCAGAGGATGTCTTTTTTGCAGATTTCTTTGCATTTCCACTTCCACAAAGCATCAGGATCACAGCCAACACGATAATTCCTGCTGCTGCAAGAATGCCTGCTTTATATAGCTTTCTTTTCATCCTTTGTACTTCCCGCTTGCGCCTCGCTATTTTTTTCTGGCGCTGCTCCGCTCTTTTCCTGTCTTCTCTCATCATATGTCTATGGTTCTTCCTTCCTTAAACGACATCTCGTTAATGTTTGTTCCTTTTTACGCATATTTCAGCCTTACTTTAACATATTTCTTCATGAGAAAACAGTCTTTTCCGATAAGTTTAGAATTTTTTAAGTTTAAAGCTCTGTATAATTACTCTCCAGAGTTACCTCTGTTTCCTGATCTCCGATACAGATCGTATAAGATTTTCCGGAAAATCTGTGAAAAAAAATGAAACAAAAAAGCCAGGCATTTGCTGCAAGTTCTGACAGCAAATGCCTGGTTTTGATATGCGCCCCGCAGGGGCGCCCGCGATTTTATTTTTATTTTGCACAAAGGTCCTTCACTACTTCCCCTGCGATAATCAGTCCGACTACAGATGGCACAAATGCCACACTTCCCGGAATATCTCTTCTCTCCGTACATTTATGCTCTGCTCCTGGCGGACAGATACAATGGTTTCTGCAGCTGATTGCCATGTCCTCGATTGGTCTGGTCGGTTTCTCTTCTGAATAAACAACTTTCAACTTCTTAACATGACGCTTCTTTAACTCCCGGCGCATAACTTTTGCAAGCGGACACATCTGTGTCTTATAGATATCCGCCACTTTAAATGCACTTGCATCCAGCTTGTTTCCGGCTCCCATACTGCTGATGATCGGCACATTCATTGCCTGCGATTTCATGACAAGCTCAATCTTTGCAGTCACCGTATCAACTGCATCAACTACATAATCATACTCATCAAACGGAAATTCATCTGCATTTTCCGGAAGGAAGAAGCATTTGTGGATCCGCACATTCACGTCCGGATTGATCTCCAGCATTCTCTCCTTCATAACATCTACTTTGTATTTCCCTACCGTCTTTCTGGTTGCAATGATCTGACGGTTTAAGTTGGTCAGACATACCTTGTCATCATCGATCAGGTCAAATGCCCCGACTCCGCTTCGTACCAGTGCCTCACATACATAACCGCCGACTCCGCCGATTCCAAATACGGCAACTCTTGAATTCTTCAGTTTATCCATCGCCTCTTTGCCAAGAAGCAGTTCTGTTCTCGAAAATTGTGTAAGCATCTTCTTCTCCTTCTTCTCTCATAAAATACCTGTAAACTCTTAACCAATCCACTTCTTGTTTCATTGGCTTATTTTCAATCTTTAAGTTCCACAATCATTTCTCTTTTGTAAATATCTGTCATATCCAAAATATTTTCGTCAAAATTCGGATTCGTTGAGCACACCGCAATCCTTGCTCCATCTGTCTGATATTCTTTTAAATAATAAGTTTCCCGGATCTCTTCCGGCTGCCTTAAAAAAAACGGATCTCCCTGCTTCGGAATCTGGATCTCGCTGGTATTCAATCCCATCACAAGGCCTTTGCGCGTCGCTTTTAAAAAGCTTTCTTTTAAAACCCAGTAGCGGTAAAACATTTCCGTCCGCTCTGCTTCATCTGCATTCCGGATTCTCTCATATTCAGAAGAACAAAAATATTTTTCTGCCAGCCTTTCATGATATTTCCGCATGCATTCGATGTCGCAGCCTACCCGCTCTCCGGATACGCCTGCGCTGCACAGAACATATTTCCCAGAATGTGATAAATTAAAGGACTGCCCTGCATCTTGCGGTATCTTGTGTCTCTCCTGTATCTCCATCCAAAGATACCATGCACCTACGCTTTGAGCCTGATCCTCCCTGTGCTTCAGCCGGTCTGCTTTTTCCTGTCGGAACGCCGGAACTTTTTTATAAATTTTTTGATAATTTTTCTCATTAAGCAGATCAGATATATCTGCCAAGAAAGTTTTTACCTTTTCCATTTCCCGGATTCCCCTTTTCTTTGCCGGCTTTTACGCATTTATCCGCATTTTTCACTATATAACACCTGTAAAAAATATGCAAGGAATATCCTACTGATTTTATTGGATATTCCTTTCCGGTTTTTTATCCCTTGTTAATCTTATATAGACTATGGTATAATGAATAAATCTACAGGCAAAATTAAGTTACTATAATATTTTTAATATGTATCAATTCAGAAAGGATGTGCAATTTATGTGTGGATTTGCAGGCTATTATGGCGCCGGCGATTTTAATAGAGAAGAAGTCATCGACCAGATGGGTGAACGCATTGCCCACCGCGGACCTGACAGCAAGGGAAGCTTTGTTGATGACTATGTAGCCCTTGGCTTCCGCCGTCTGAGTATCATCGACCTTGAAGGCGGATCTCAGCCGATTCACAGTGCAGATGGCAAACATGTCATTATTTTCAACGGAGAGATTTACAACTATCAGGAAATCCGTAAAGAACTGATTGAGAAACACGGATGTCAGTTCCAGACAAACTCCGATACAGAAGTTATTCTTCAGGGATACAAAACCTATGGTGAAAAAATTGCTTCTATGCTCCGCGGAATGTTCGCATTTGTAATTTACGATAAAGAAACTCACAACTTATTCGGAGCAAGGGACTACTTCGGAATCAAACCATTCTACTATGCACAGATGAATGGAAGCCTTTTATTTGGTTCTGAGATTAAGTCCTTCCTGGCTCACCCACATTTCCATAAAGAGGTCAACAAAGATGCTCTCAAGATGTACCTGATTTTCCAGTACACCCCACTTCTTGAAACCATGTTCAAAGGTGTATTCAAACTAGAACCGGGAACATACTTCACTTATGATGGAAAAGAACTTAAGAAAACAAAATACTTCGATCCGACTTATGCAAAGAAAGACCGCAGCTTTGACGAGACAGTAAAACTCATCGGTGAGACAATTCAGGATTCTGTTGATTACCATCAGATTGCTGATGTAGAAGTAGGATCTTTCCTTTCAGGTGGTGTTGATTCAAGCTACATCGCATCTACTGTAAAACCGATGAAGACCTATTCCGTAGGATTTGAAGTCGGCGGATTCGATGAGACAACCTTCTCCAAGGATCTGTGCGATATCCTTCATATGAGCAATGCAAAGAAAGAAATCTCTTCTGACGAATTTTTCGATGCTCTGCCGGAGGTTCAGTATCATTCCGATGAACCACATGCCAACCTTTCCGCTGTACCGCTGTACTATCTGTCACAGCTCGCAGCCAAAGATGTAAAAGTAGTCTTAAGTGGAGAAGGCGCAGATGAGATGTTCGGTGGATACGAGACATATATCCCAAGCAAATCCGGTGATATGTACCGCAAGATCGTACCGGCATCTATCCGTAAAAAACTCGGAGACTGGGCAAAACACCAGCCAGACAAGAGAGGACTTAACTTCCTCAAGAGAAATGCAACTTCCGTAGAAGATTCCTACATCGGCCAGGCATTCATCATGGACAACGAAGAAGCAGATGAAGTACTCGCTCCTGCATATAAGAGCAAGATGCGCTACCAGGACGTAACCAAACCGTACTTCGACCAGGTAAAAGATCAGGACGACCTTCATAAAAAGCTCTTCCTCGATATGCATCTGTGGCTGCCACACGACATCCTGCTCAAAGCAGATAAGATGACAATGGCACACTCCCTCGAACTGCGTGTACCATACCTCGACAAAAAAGTCTGGGAACTCGCCCGCAGCATCGACAGCAAATACTGCGTAGATGGCATGGAAACAAAAAAAGCATTCCGTACCTCCGCCCTCTCCCACATCCCAATGGACTGGGCAAAACGTAAAAAACTCGGATTCCTCGTACCATTCAGAGTATGGCTCCGAGAAGATAAATACTATAATAAAGTAAAAGAAATGTTCCAGAAAGATTTCGTATCCGAATTCTTCAATCAGGAATTACTGCTGAAATGGCTGGAAGATCATAAGAATAAAGTCGGAAATTATCATAGAAAGATTTATACAGTATATTCATTCTTACTGTGGTATGAACAGTACTTTGTCCTCAGATAGAGCAGTGCCAAAATAAAGGAATAGCCAAATTTCATGCTCGCATGAAAATTTGGCTATTTTTTTATTTTGATAGAGCGATAGCTCGCACAGCGAATGAACCGCCAGGTTCACGAGCTGTGGTGCACTGCTCCTTCCCTAAATCATTCGACCAACAAACTTTCTTATCTAAAACACACAAATCCCCAAGGGGAACAGCGCCAGCGCCTTCCCCGCCCCGGCACCCATCTCCCCAGATTGGCTGCTCATCTATCGCTACGATGATGATGTCCTTGTCCTCACTCTTACTTGAACCGGCAGTCACAGCGACTTATTTAATCTTTAAAAAATAGAAGCAACTAGTCAATGGTGTGCTACCACAATTCCCATTTTAACTAGCTGCTTCTATTTTTATTCTTCTTACACCACCCCAAATGACCTCAACACATCCAGCCACATCGTAAGCGTAAACGCACTCAACAACGTCGTCATCATAATCACTCCGGAACTAAGCGTCCCCTCATGTCCCATATTCCTTGCCATAACAAAACTGCTGACCGTCGTAGCAGATCCAAGCATCACCAGAATCGCAATCATCTCTTCATTCCTAAATCCAAGAAGTGCCGCCATCGGCAAAAAAAACACACAAAATCCAACCAGCTTCATAAACACAGCAACAAGTGTAGGCTTCATCTTCGATGTTGCCTTCTTCATCTCAAAGGTTGCACCCATCGACATCAGTCCCATCGGCGTCGCTGTCGCACCGATACTTGATACCGTCTTATGTAAAATCGATGGCATCGGAAGCTTAAGTGCAGACCAGACAAATCCCGCCACAATTCCAATAATGATCGGATTCGTTGCAATCCCCTTCAGTGTTTTCTTTACCAGCGCCTTATCAAAAGAATTATTCCCCGGTTTAAACACTGAAAGTACCACAACCGCCATAATATTATAAAGCGGCACACTGCCGATGATCATAAGCGGTGCCATTCCCGCAGTTCCGTAAATATTCTGGATAAAAGCAATTCCAAGAAGCGCCGCACTGCTCCGGTAAGTCGCCTGTATAAATTCGCCTTTAACGCTCCGGTCTTTCCACAGCAGTGAAATCAAAGTTGATATCGTAATACTGATCGCCGTCACCACAAAACAAAAAAGAATAAACTTAATATCCCATACTTCCGAAAAATCCACAGTCGCCAGCTGTTCAAACAGCAACACCGGAAGCGGAACCAAAAATACAAACTTGTTCATCTTTGCTGCAAAGACTTCATCCATCCACCCCAGTTTTCTGAATAACATTCCAAGTAACATCATTAAAAATATCGGAATCGTTGCATTCAGACTGAAAATTAAATTTTCCATAATCGTTCCTCATCCTACTCATTTATACTTGCATATCGTTATTTTGAACTCTTTCCAGAAACCTGTCAACAGTACTTTCTCACATCAAAAGAATGATTGAGATTTAACACAATTTATACTATAATAAAATAACACTTCGGGGTATGGCTCAGCTTGGTCAGAGCGCACGGCTGGGGGCCGTGAGGTCGCAGGTTCGAATCCTGTTACCCCGATTTATAAGTGAATTTTTACTTATCATATATAGAAAATAAGCCTGGACATTCGCCCCGGCTCAGCATGAATATGCAGTATTACATTTCCAATGCAACTATTATGAAAATTTTTTATTAGTCTTTCTGTTTGCTTTCTTCAATCTTCCGCTTGGAATCTTTCCTCACTTCATCCCGAAGCCTTTGGATATATTCCGTAAACTTACATTCTTCATTCCCATACGTCATCTGAAGATCATACTCCAACGGAATCCATGTCGAGATATCCGCCTCATTATGCTGGATCAACGCCTCCAGCTTATCCAGTGATTTATAAAGCCTCGCCTCCTGTGTCTCCATCGCTTCCATCTCTTCAAATAATGCCTTCCATTCTGCACGGACCGGTTCTGGAAGTATATCCGTCAGCTGCTCCACCTTTTTATTCTCAACCTTTCGGTCTTTATCCGTCTTTTCAAATGCCGGAATATCTCCGGTGATCGCCTCACCCATATCATGGATCAGACACATTTTTATCATCTTATCCATATCCATCTCCGGAAATTCATCCCCAACCAGCATTGCCATCAACGCCAGCCGCCAACTGTGCTCTGCCACACTCTCCAACCTGCCACTTGAAGTATACGAATGTCTGGTGTTACATTTCAGTTGTTCCGCTGTCTTTAAAAAATCCAGTAATCTTCTTATTTCCATAATTTTCTTCCGTTCCTCCATAATTTAAGATACCAGGGTCAAAAGGTCAGAAAGCTGATGCAAGCTTGCTTGCAAAAGGATTTTTGACCTCTTGACCCCAACATCTAATTTAATTTTCCATCATAAAATAAGACAATCGAGTAGGCTGACTCCTACTCGATTCGTATACTTTATACACTATCTCGCTTAACAGCCAGGTGATGTACATTCGCCAAGTACAGATTCTTGTGCAAGCACAAATCTGTACTTGGCTCATCGTATACACAAAATCCCCGGGATGCTACCTGCCTCTTTGCAAATAGCATCCCAGGGACACATTCTTCCACTTAACTTGTGTACCATTTAGGTAATAACTCTGCTTTTCGCAGAAAATACCCTACTCTTTTTTCACTTTTTCGCGCTCTTCTATGTATTCCTGATAAAGATCCAGTGTCATCTGCGCTTCTTCCAGCGTCTTTCCTTTGAACTTGGATACTTTTTCGTTCTCATACCACTTTTCTTCGATACATTTTCTGAGCCATCCGACCAGATTATTGATGTATGCCTGCTCCTGTGACAGCTTAAAAGCTTTCCGGATCACATCCGGCTGGTTATCGGATACCTGAAGCAGCACCTTAATCTCCTGAATCGTGATCGGTTCATTTCCAAAAATATCAGCAACTTCTAAAATCAGTTTTTCATTAACCGGAGTTTTCTTTGCAGCCAGTACATTTGGCGCAATCTCTTCGCCCTCTTCTTCTCCGGATGGCATACGCTGAAGATCTGAATGATGGATACACTTCGGATTCTTCTTCACAAAGAAACGGATTCCTGTAACCTTTCCGCCCTTCCCGCTCTTAACCGGCTCATAATCAAAGCAGATCTCGGAATACTCGGATTCTTCCAGCTCTTTTTTCGCAACTTCAAGTACTTTTCTACGGAAATTACGCCAATCTTCAAACGGTGCATCCTTAATCTCTGCAAGCGCTTCTTCAAAACGTCCCTGCTCAACAAGACGTTTTACTGCTTTAGATGCATTTGCATCCACTACATTCAGTGTAAATTTAAGCTCTGCAATCGTGTATGGATTCTTCGGCGGTCTCGGTACGATCAGCTGGTCACACTGTTCCCTGTCAAAACGATAATACTGGGTTCTCAGGATTTCGTAAACACGGGTTGTGAACAGGGATTTAAAAGAGCACAATACATCAAGACTCATACGGGTATAGTCTTTTTTCAGGTTATAGATATGAGGTTTCATCTCTTTAGTAAATCTGGTTGTAAACACGCCATCTCTATATTCACATTTATTCACTACATTGAACATGATGAAGTTCTCTTTTTCGTCGTCCTCGATACTTACTACATGTCCCAATGTCTCTTTTGATACTTCTTTCAGACGGGAATAGATGGAGTTTCCTGTTATATGAAGATAATTCTTAACATCCTTGGTGGAAACCTTTGCGATCAGCTCACCGTCTTCTACATATGCTTTTGCGATTGCAATATTAAGAAGCTTTCTTTCAAATAATGATGTACTGGATTTACTTTCGATCAGCACATTGGACCGGGAGACCGTATCATGATCCAGCAGTTGTTTCTCTTTTGGTTTTTTCTGTGTTTCCTTCATCGCTCATACCCCTTAATTGTTTTCTTCTGTATTATTGTGTACTTTTGAGGTGTATTAAAATCCCCTCTACACCCCATATAATCCCTTATTGTGTACCATTCGGGGTAACCAACCCCTTTATATTGGGGATTTGTGTACCAAAAAGGAACACCCTCCCCTAAAAAGTACCCCATAAAATGGGGTTTCTGTCTTTTTTTACGTTTTGTGTACGTTTAAGGTGTGTATTGTTCTTTTCGTGTACCATTAAGGTACCTTTTTTGATAAAAATTGTGTACCAAAACGGTACGTCTAGGTTGATTATATACAAGAACCCCCCTCTTGTAAAGCCTTTTTTTAAATTTTTTCGACACTTGTGTACAGAAAAGGTAAAATCGCCAACCCTTCAAGTACACTACGTAACCCCGCAAAGTAAACAACAACCCCCATATATGTACACCTCTTTGCCCTCTGAAGTAAACAACTTCCCCCATTTCCGTACACAAAATATACCCCGAAATGCGTCAACCACGGGCTTTTTCAGCCCTCCTAATATAAACAAAGGAATTTTAAAAAGCTGTTGTTATCTTTAATATATATATACATGCAAATTTTTACCCCAAAAGGTACACATCTGGCGATTTCGTGTACTAAAAAGGGGCAAATTAAAATTATCAGGTGGCTTCGCCAATAAAAATATAAACAATCATAGACAATTTCCCAGTAATTCAGTATAATTCCTCTGTGGATATTCTGAAAAAAAGTTATCCACAAGCTTGTCGAAAAATGTGGATAAGTATCATTTCGGCAAGTTATCCACAATTTAATAGAATGAGAGGATTTTTTATGCAACGAGAAAAATTTTCTTCAAGACTCGGATTCATCCTTATTTCTGCAGGATGTGCGATCGGTCTTGGTAATGTCTGGCGTTTTCCTTATATTGTAGGAAAATATGGTGGAGCAGCATTTGTTCTTATTTACCTTGCATTTTTACTGATTCTTGGACTTCCGATTATGGTAATGGAATTTTCTGTCGGAAGAGCCAGTAAAGTAAGTGCGGCGCTTTCCTTTGACCGTCTGGAGCCAAAAGGAACGAAATGGCATTGGTATAAGTATGGAGCTATGGCCGGAAACTATCTGCTGATGATGTTCTACACAACAATTGCAGGCTGGATGGTCCAGTATTTCATCAAGATGATGACTGGTGAATTTGAGGGAAAGGATACTGCCGCTGTTGCAGGTGTGTTTTCCGATATGCTTGCAAAACCCGGAACAATGACTTTCTTTATGATCATTGTTGTTGTTGGATGTTTTGCAATTTGTGGAATGGGGCTTCAAAATGGAGTGGAAAAGATCACAAAGGTTATGATGCTGCTTCTGCTTGCACTGATGTTGATCCTTGCAGTACGTTCTGTAACGCTTGATGGAGCTTCTGAGGGGCTTCGCTTCTATCTGGCACCGGATTTCCACAAAGTCGTGGAATATGGCTTATTTGACACGATTTTTGCCGCTATGGGACAGGCTTTCTTCACATTAAGTCTTGGAATCGGCGCAATTGCTATTTTCGGAAGCTATATCGACAAATCCCGCAGTCTTACAGGAGAAGCAGTCCTGGTAACACTTCTGGATACCTTTGTTGCTTTGATCGCGGGTCTGATCATTTTCCCGTCATGCTTCGCATATGGGGTGGATCCGGGAGAAGGTCCGAGTCTGATCTTTATCACACTTCCGAATGTATTTAATTCCATGGCAGGCGGAAGAATCTGGGGAGCCTTATTCTTCTTATTTATGATTTTTGCTGCGGCATCGACCGTAATCGCCGTTTTTGAGAACATTTTATCCTTTGCCATTGATTTGACCGGATGCAGCCGGAAAAAGGCTGTAATCGTCAATATCGTGGTTGTGGCGGTACTTTCCATGCCTTGTGTTCTCGGATTTAATGTATGGAGTGGATTTATGCCGTTCGGAAAAGGTTCCGGAGTACTGGATCTGGAGGATTTCCTGGTAAGTAACAACCTGCTTCCACTTGGAAGTCTGGTCTATCTTCTGTTCTGTACAAGCCGTTATGGATGGGGATGGAAGAACTTCATGAAAGAAGCGGATACCGGAGAAGGATTGAAATTCCCGAAATGGGCGAAATTTTATGTAAGCTATATCCTGCCGCTGATTGTATTATTTATCTTTGTACAGGGATATATCAGTAAATTTATGTAGGATAAGAAAAAAACCACCCTAAAAGGTACACAAAAAAGATCATGTGTTCGAATTTTGGACGGTACACATGATCTTTTTTATATGTGCCTTGGCACATTCTTTTTCAGAAAAAAAATCTATTTAAAAAAATTTTAAAATTTATGAAAAAAAAGCTTGCATTTTTTATAGCTGTCTTATATAATAAATCTTGCGTTACGGAAAACCGAATAATGTATGCGCTTTTAGCTCAGTTGGTAGAGCAGTAGACTCTTAATCTATTTGTCCAGGGTTCGAATCCCTGAAGGCGCAGTATCAGCACTGTTTTTGATGAATTAGCATCGGGGACGGTGCTCTTTTTTTCACGATCTGTTTCTACAGATGGAGACATATGTAAAAGTAATCGTTTATTTCATTTGCGGAAAGTTACAGGATCTGTGGAAAAATAAAGGAAAATCTATTTCGTGTACTAAAAAGGGGACTATTTTAGTCCCCTTCTACTACATCTTGCATAAAATATTGATTGCATCCTTGTTCAGGAGGCATTTTTCATGTTCATTCAGATAAGCTTCAGAAATTGCATCTTTTTCGACCATGCCACCGAATTCACCGGCGGATACGATGCGCTGAGCCTTTTTATTGCCGTCTTCTGTATTCGGGAAGTCTACCATCAGGTAGTAGACACCGTCATCTTTATACAGACGGCTTTCTGATGCCTGGCCGTATCCAAGGATCTTGCAGAAGTCGATTGCATTATCCAGACTTGGAAAGAGAATCTGCCAGCGAACGGTCTCTTTTTCACTGCTGTCAGGCTCGATCAGCATACCGGAAGCTTCAGAACCATCTTTTTGGATGGATTCCAGAGAATTCTCAGCCTGGCAGGAGATCGACAGCATCAGGCTCCGGTCAGGAAGAAATGCACCGTAAAATCCCTGGATTCCATTGTCTGTGTTAAGCCCAAGAACTTCTTTCCCTTTCTTGAGAAGAAGATTCAAAAATTCTTCGGTACGCTCCCTGTCCTGTGTCAGATCTTCCAGTGAGTAGCCAAGTGCGGCAATCTCTGCTTCTGTGATAAGGCAGTTCATTCTGGTGTCGGATACTTTCCAAAAAGTCATATGCTCACCCCCTGATTTGTAAAATCTATTGCTTTTGTAATCTTATTTGTTCTATAAGTTATATAACAAAACGGGTGTATTGTCAATATATTTTCTATATTTTATGATTTTTTCAGAAATATTATTTGTTTTTCATTCGTTTGATTACTTTCAGTCGGGTAAATTCTTCCCGTTCCTTCTCTTCCAGTGCATTTGTAATCGTATATACGAGATTGTCATACATCGGAATCGTAATATTTTTCAGGGCATTTGCCCTTTTCTGTGTCTTTTTGATACTTGAAGCCAGCCGGTACGCTGCATTTTCTACCTCAGAAAGCTTGAGTGTCAGCTCCTTTACACGGCAGAATGCATCACGGGCGATATCGATGGATTCTCTGGAAGTACTGAATGCATAGGTTGGTCTGGTATTTTCTTTTTCGTACTTCACTTTCGGGATTTCTGTTCCCATAATGCTTCGCGTCTGGATGCGGATAGAATCCTCGATCGGAACTGTATAGGCAAGTTCTTCTACTGTACTGATCCCGTGCTCGATATTCGCCCTCTGAAGGCACTGATAGGCATAGGTGAAGGTTTTATCGATTTCTTCCTGAATATCCTTTGCTTCGTCGATTAAGCCCATCAGCTCGCGGATCAGAATGTTCCGCTTCTTGTCCATCAGCTCATATCCCTGTCTGGCAAGTGTCAGTGAATTTTTCGCAAGTATCAGATTTCCCTTGGTGGGAAATGAACGTGGATCCATAGACTTCCCTCCTTAGCCTTTGTAGTATACGTCAAGAATCTTGGTATCGACACGGTCAAGTTCTTCTTTTGGAAGGATTCTAAGCAGTTCCCAGCCAAGATCCAGGGTTTCCTCGATGGTACGGTTTTCATTCGGTCCCTGGCCGATATAACGCTCCTCGAATGCCTTTCCGAATTCCAGGTATTTCTTGTCAATCGGAGAAAGTTCGTCTTCTCCGATAACGGAAGCAAGATTCCGAGCCTCTCCTACTTTAGCATATGCAGAGAAAAGCTGGTTTGCCAGATCCTGGTGGTCTTCCCGGGTATATCCTTTTCCGATACCGTCTTTCATCAGACGGGACAGGGACGGAAGAACGCTGATCGGCGGGTAGATTGCCTGTCCGTGAAGATTCCGGTCAAGTACGATCTGTCCTTCGGTGATATAACCGGTCAGGTCAGGGATCGGGTGGGTAATGTCATCATTTGGCATGGTCAGGATCGGGAGCTGTGTGACAGAACCATTTACTCCTTCTACGATTCCTGCACGTTCATATAAGGTGGCAAGTTCACTGTACAGATATCCCGGATATCCTTTACGGCTTGGGATTTCTCCTTTGGAAGAAGAAACCTCACGCATGGCTTCGGCAAAGGAAGTCATATCGGTAAGAATGACCAGAATGTGCATATTTTTTTCAAATGCAAGGTATTCAGCGGCGGTCAGCGCAACCTTCGGGGTGATCAGACGCTCGACGACAGGATCGTTGGCAAGGTTCAGGAACATTGCCACATGGTTTGCAACACCGCTCTCCTCAAAGGTTCTGCGGAAGAAATCAGCTACGTCATGCTTGACACCCATTGCGGCGAATACGATGGCGAAATCCTCATTCGTGCTGCCGCCCAGAGAAGCCTGCTTTACGATCTGTGCGGCAAGCTGGTCGTGCGGAAGACCGTTGCCGGAAAAGATCGGCAGCTTTTGTCCACGGATCAGTGTGGTCAGTCCGTCAATCGCAGAAATTCCGGTGCGGATATAGTTACGAGGGTATTCACGTCTGACCGGATTTAACGGAAGTCCGTTGACATCGCGCACCTCTTCAACCGTGATCGGTCCAAGGTCGTCGATCGGTTCGCCGATTCCGTTAAAGGTTCTTCCAAGCATTTCTTCGGACAGACCGATTTCCATCGGATGTCCGGTAAGTCTGGTGTGGGTATTGTTAAGAGACATATTTTCCGTGCCTTCAAATACCTGGATGATTGCTTTGTCCTTGTAGACCTCCACAATACGTCCCATTTTGTGTTCTTTGCCGTTTACGACAAAATCTACGATTTCATCATAAAAAGCATCCTGAACGCCTTCCAGCGCGATCAGAGGGCCGTTAATGCTGCTGAGGCCTAAATATTCAATTGCCATTTTATTTTCCCTCCTTACGCGTTCTTTTCCATGATGCGGTCATGGAAAGCATCAATGTCTGCCAGATACTGGTCAAGAAGCTGAAGATTGTCATTTGGAACATCGTATTTGATCGCAATGACACGTTCAAAAATATTTTCCTCCTTGAGGACAGACATTGGCATATTCATGGCTACCAGTTCGCGGCAGCGTTTGTATAAATATAAAATGATTTCCATCATTTTGTACTGCTTCTGCAGAGAGACACAGGTATCATCCTTGTGGAATGCATTCTGCTGCAAAAATCCGAGACGGATGACTCTTGCGATTTCCAGAACCAGTTTCTGATCGTCCGGAAGTACATCACTTCCGATCAGCTTTACGATTTCCATCAGGCTGCTCTCCTGGTTCAGAAGTGCCATGATGCGGTTGCGGTAGTCAACGAATTTGGGTGATACATTGTCGTGGTACCAGGCGGCGAGATCGGTCAGATACTCGCTGTAGCTGGTCAGCCAGTGGATCGCCGGAAAATGTCTTGCGTAGGCAAGGCTCTTGTCCAGGCCCCAGAAGCAGCGGACGAAACGTTTGGTGTTCTGTGTGACCGGCTCGGAGAAATCGCCTCCCTGAGGCGATACGGCGCCGATAATGGTCACGGATCCGTCACTGCCATTTAAGTTATGCATCATGCCTGCGCGCTCGTAGAAAGCAGACAGACGGCTGGCAAGGTAAGCCGGGAAACCTTCTTCTGCCGGCATCTCTTCCAGACGGCCGGAAAGCTCACGTAAGGCTTCCGCCCAGCGGGAAGTAGAGTCTGCCATGATCGCTACGTCATAGCCCATGTCACGGTAATATTCAGCCAGGGTAAGTCCGGTATAAATACTTGCTTCACGGGCAGCTACCGGCATGTTGGAGGTATTGGCGATCAGAGTGGTTCTGTCCATCAGCGGATTGCCGCTCTTTGGGTCCACAAGCTCTGAAAACTCTTCCAGCACCTGTGTCATTTCATTTCCACGCTCGCCGCAGCCGATGTAGATGATAATATCGGCATCAGACCATTTTGCGATCTGGTGCTGGGTCATGGTTTTTCCGGTACCGAATCCGCCTGGGATTGCGGCAGTTCCACCCTTTGCGATCGGGAACATGGTATCCAGGATCCGCTGTCCGGTGATCAGAGGGACACTTGCCGGGAAACGGTAGCTTGTCGGGCGCGCCTTACGGATCGGCCAGTGCTGTATCATGTTGAGCTGTTTTTCTGTTCCGTCGGAAAGCCGCAGAGTGACAAGTGTATCTTCAATCCGGTAATCTCCGTCCGACGCGCAGCAGATTACTTCACCTTCCACATCCGGCGGAACCATACATTTGTGTACGATCGCACTGGTCTCCGGAACCTCCGCTATAATATCTCCGCCATGAAGGTAATCTCCTTTGGCCACGGTGATGTGGGTATCCCATAATTTGTCGCGGTCAAGCGAATCAACGCTGACGCCGCGGGTGATAAATGCACCGCCGCCCACATTTGCGATCTGCTCAAGCGGGCGTTCGATTCCGTCAAAAATATTGTTCAGGATTCCAGGTGCCAGAGTTACAGATACCGGACTTCCGGAAGCCTCTACGATTTCTCCCGGTTTCAGCCCGGAAGTCTCTTCATAGACCTGAACAGTCGTGATGTCTTTGTCCAGGGAAATGACTTCGCCAACCAGCTTTTCCTTTCCCACATAGACCATTTCCGACATCATGAATCCGGTGTCACCCTTCAGATAGATGACCGGACCGTTTATTCCATAAATAGTTGCTGTCTTATTCAATTCCTGCACCTCCTGCTGCAAAACTGAACTGATGATATTCATAATCGACTGCAGCCTGGAAGCTGTGATCGATCAGAATATTACGGCCTCGGATTACAGCACGCATACCGCCCATAAAATCATATTCACTGATGGTGATCGTCATGCCGGTACGTTTTTCCAGTTCTGTCTGTTTCTCCTTATCAGAAGGAGAAATATAAATGGTCATCTCCTCGCCATCTGCAAAGCGTGCGGCTTCGCGGATTTTGCTGCAGAGATAGTCCAGATATTCGTCTGTTTTTGTAAAGTCAGAAAGAAGCTCCTTTACTTCATCAAACAGCCTGACTTTTAATTCATTCTGTGTTTGGCCAAGAGCACGTTTCAGCTCGGTTTCGGCTTTTGCCGCAGCTTGATTTACCTGCCTTCTGGCTCTTAAGGTCTCGGATTTGATACGGACCTCAGACTGTGCGGTCGCTTCTTTTTTATGCTTTTCAAATAAAGATTCAAGCGCTTTTTTGTGATTGTCAATGATCGCATTTCCTTCAGAACGGGCTTCAGTCATGACCGTTTCCTGTAAATGCGCTATTTTCTCTTCAAGCGTCATTGTCTCACCTTCTATGCCTTTCTAGTTAAAGTTTCAGTCCAATCGCTTCATTGACGTATGAGGTAATGAAATCCTTTTTACGTCCTGTTCCGTGTCTGTCCGGAATTTCGATCAGAAGAGGCATCTTTCTTTTTAACTTGATCTCATCGATGAGATCCGGAAATTCTCTTCCAAAGCGTTCCGTCAGAAGAATGATACCGATCGACTTGTCGTTCATGGCAGTTTCCAGCGCATCACGCAGCTCCTGCTTTTCATGAACTACGACACCGTCCACGCCGGCAAGCCGCATTCCGGTATAAGTATCCACGTTGTCACTGATCAGATACATTTTCATGATTACAGTCTGCTGATGATCATGAAGGAGATGATAAGACCGTACAGGCATACACCTTCTGCAAGACCTACGAAGATAAGGGATTTACCAAGGACGCTGGAATCCTCGCTGATAGCTCCAAGAGCTGCGCTTGCTGCACTTGCTACGGCAATACCGCCACCGATGCAGGAAAGACCGGTAACAAGAGCTGCTGCAATGTAACCAAGACCGGTTGCAAGGCCTGCGCCTGAGGCAGCGGCATCTGCCGCATGTACCGGTACACTTCCAAAGAGCATGATCCCTGCTACAAGGAAGGTTCCAAAGTAAGAAAGAACATTGAAGGCAAGTGCACATTTATAACGTCCTTTATTTTTTTCTCCGAGCAGGTAATATCCGAATGGAATGAAAATGCTTAAAACCAGTGCGGCAATGAGAATAAGTTTAGTTGCTAAAGTCATGATAATTTCCTCCTAAAATGAAAAACTAATTTTTTGCAGTGCCTGTATAAGGTTTAAATTCGCGGCCACTGCCTTTGTAGAAGCGGCTGAACATCTCGTAATAGACAAGTCTCAGGACCTGGATTCCAACGATCAGTCCTTCGAATCCACATACAAACAGGTTGCCGAGTACGATCACTACCCAGTTAATATGCCCGCTTTCGGCACCGGCAAGCATCAGTACAACCTCCATGATGGAAGCGTGGCTGACTGCGAATGCACCGATACGGATAAAGGAAAGCGTATTTGAAAAATAGCTGAGCAGGGTTTCAAATAATTCAAAGAATGCTTGGGTGACAAACATTGCTTTGCTTTGTTCCATTTTTTCGGTTTTCTTTTTGATCTTGTTCGTCAGCGGTTCTTTCAGTGCGATCAGAAGAAGCGGTACTCCGAACATCACTGCAAGAACGATTCCACCCGGCAGAGAGTGACCTGTCATGAAAAGAACGATGCAGGTAACTGCTGCCCCGTAGAATATCAGCCCTGCCACGCCGTTTGCATCAAACCAGGTTGCTTCGGTATCTTTGGCACGGATGCCGTTGATAATATGGAAGATCATAGAAATCAGGATGATTCCCATACCAAAAGAAATCGATACGATAAATACGGTATTCAGTTTTCCGATAAACGGTAAGGTGGTCATATGATTGATCGGTCGGATCCATTTGGCTTCTATAATGTCTTCAAATCCAAACACACTTCCAAACATAAATCCAAAGAAGGTGGAGAAGATTCCGGCAAGTGATACGATTCCGGCAAGGTTCATTTTCTTTGTGAAATACAGGATCGCACCGCCGATAAAGAGCAGCAGCCCCTGACCGACATCCCCGAACATGGCGCCGAAGATAAAGCTGTACATGATACCTACAAAAATGGTCGGATCCATCTCACCGCTCTTGGGAAGTCCGTACATCTTGATGAACATTTCAAATGGTTTGAAAAGCTTTGGATTCTCAAGCTTGGTAGGAGGTTCTCCAAAATACTGTTCCCGGTCCTCTTCTACTACGATATAAACCTTGTCATCTCCCTGTGCCTCTTTGATAAATGCATTTGCATCTTCTTCGGACATCCAGCCGCAGAGGATGTAGTATTCTTCCTGCTCGTCTGTCTCGGTTCGTGCCGCAAATTTCCGGATATCAAAGTTATCGGAAAAACGTTCCAGCTGAATTCTTGCACCGAGTAGTCTGGAAGCGTTCTTGCGGAACATTTCCTGACGTTTATCCTTCACTGCCTGGATTTCATCGGTCAGATTCTGGACTTCTTTATCCAGGCTCCGGTAAGCTTCCAGCGGGGTTCCGCCAAAGTCTTCCAGCAGATCGACTTTTTCAAAGTGGAGAGACCGCATGATCGAATCGACCTTTCCTGCATCAGCATCCGATACAAAATAAACGCCATAGACATAAGAGGCATCTCTGGAGCCTTCCAGAAATAATGCATCAATGTCTTCAAGAAGCGCTTTTTCCAGCCGGTGATAATAATCCACATTGATTTTTCCAAATCTTGTGCGGATGTATTTGTACTGCATGATCTCATGCAGGTCAAAATCCAGAGAAGTAAAAGGTTCCAGGACTTTCATACGTGCCTGGATATGCTCTCTCTTTTTTTTCAGTTCTTCTTTTTGCTGCTGCAGATCCATGTAGTCATGATTGATAGAACGAATCATCTCAAGGATCTCGTCTTCGCTCTGATCAAAGGATGGCTCTGCTGGCATGTCTTTCATATATCCCAGAAACTGTGTCACTTTTGCGAGTGGATCACGGTAAGGGTTCATTTCCAGAAATGGCATCAGATTATCTACTGTCTTGAGCTCCGTGAGTGCATTTTCAAGCTGCATCTCATATTTGGAAAGATAACGGTTTGTCATGCGGTCGATGTCGGCGCGTGGTCCGGTAATGCTCAGGAACTTCATCTTAACAATCATTTCGCTGTTCCTCCTATATAAGTTAATGTCTCACGTGCAGGAAGTCCGTAGCGAACACATTCGAGCACAGTTGTAAGTTTATCAAGCTCCTCCTCTTTCAGAAAAAGATAGGTATTCACGGTTGCGATGGAATAAGGGTTACTTCTTCTGTCTGCCAGGTAGAGACGGTACAGGCAGTCTTTGTAAATCGTCTCGATGGACGCTGGTGTCTGAGTATCGGTGTGACGCAGATAAGGCGTTCTGGTAACCAGCTTTAAAAATTCATCGACAGACGGTGCTTCTACAAGATCCTTCAGCTGATCTACATGAATCCGGTAGTGTATCGGGATCAGCAGTGCGGAAATATCCGGCGGAAGCATGTTGTAATATTTTTTTGCACGGTAGATCCACTGCAGGTTCAGCAGGTCGATCTTTGCTCCGGCATCTCTGGTGAAAATTTCCAGTTCCTTATGCTTCAGAATCTTTTTGCGTTTCTTCCACATGGTTGTAAAATAGTACAGATTCAGTGCCAGATCGTAATCAAAAAGGGTAGGGTTCTCCGCATTTTCCAGACGTTTTAACGGCGCATAGTATTCTGTGCCCTTTAAATTTTCCACCAGCTCACCGATATTCCCCGAAGTGATCAGTTTATCGATGGAGAGATCTGAATATTTGTCGAAGAATATTTTCTTATGATCCAGATCAAAAGGCTTCTGATAGTGGTTGAATACAATACGCAGACAATAGTTGATCAGATTCATCTCGTAGCGCTTCAGATAAAGCTCCAGGAATTTTTTCTGATCCATTCCGGAAAAACGGTACAGGCGTGTATAATCACTGTAAAGTGACTGCACAAGAAGCTTCTCAATCTCACCGCGGTGAAGACGGTTTTCGTCCATATCTGCAAGGACATTCCGATATCCGGGATGTTCTTTGAGATAAGCAGCAACTTCGGTTACTGTATGAAATGCGGCGATGTTCCGGAAATCTTCATCAGTGAGCAGTTTCGCCTGCATGGCGCGTACTTTTGTTACGATGCCACTGTATGCAAGTAAATTTCCCATATGCTATCCCTCTATGATACGTCTGACAATTTTCTCGGCATATGCCGTATGCTTCTCTTCAAAATCTTTTTTAAGTTCTTCGATCGCTGTCTGGTTCTTACGGTTCTGCCTTGCAAGAATCTCATCCATCTGACGGTTTAATCCTTTGTGGATATCGTTCAGCTCCTTTTGGGTGTGATCTTCAAGTTGTTTGTCGAACTGATTGCGTTCATTTTGAATGCGTTCTTCCAGTTCTGATTTTTCCAGTTCCGCGTGTTCCACAACAGCTTCGGCTGCGTGTTCGATTTCGGAGAGCTTTTTAACAATATGATCCATTGTCCGACTCCTTTCTTAGAAATTATTTATACATTTTTAATAATGCATACATATTCTACTACTTTAAATTAGAAAAATCTACTAAATAATAAGAGAATATCATAAGAATATTTTATACAAAACTTATAAAATATATTTTTGGGTTTTCAAATATTTCAGAATAGTATAAAATAAATAAGGTTATACATATTTTCACTAAAGGAAGAGAAAGATATATGAGGTTAAGAAATGTACCGGGAGCAGATGCTTATCTGACAGCTCATCCCCTTGTAATTAAAAATGAGACCAGATATCGCGGCACCTGGAAAGAGACTTTTCAGAATCCGGAGAATCCGATCCATATTGAGATCGGGATGGGAAAAGGACAGTTTCTTCTGACACTTGCAAAGGAGAATCCATCCATCAACTATATCGGTATCGAACGTTATTCAAGCGTACTGCTTCGGGCGCTGGAACGCTTTGACAATGACGAGGAATACAAGGATGTCAACAATATTCGTTTTATCTGTATGGATGCGACAAATCTGCCGGAGGTTTTTGCTGTCGGAGAGATTGACAAGATTTATCTGAATTTTTCAGATCCGTGGCCGAAAGCACGTCATGCAAAGCGCAGACTTACTTCCAAGCAGTTTTTTGAGCGGTATGACAAGATCCTTGCCTTTGACGGAGTCGTTGAATTTAAGACAGACAACAGAGAGCTGTTTGACTTTTCACTGGAGCAGGTGGAGCTGGCAGGCTGGGTACTTCTGGCGAAGACTTATGATCTTCACAATGATCCGACACTCAGCAGAGGGAATGTTATGACTGAGTACGAGGAGAAATTTTCCGGGCAGGGACATCCGATCCATAAACTGATCGCAATGCGCCAGTAAGACAATTGAATAAAATGCAACAGGCAGATCATAAAGGCGCTGAGTGCGTAAGATGATTTCTGGCAATATAAGAGACAGCAGATACGGAGCAATCCGCACATCGGCTGTCTTTTTGCATATATTGTAGAAAGAGGAAGTCAGGAAGGAACAGATATGCGGAAAAAGCATCATTTTCAGAATTGTATGCGGGGGTTTTGCTATAAGAATCCAAGATTTAATAAAAAGCTGATCTGTTTCAGAAATTCTTTTCAGGAAGTCTATAAAATCTTAAACCCGAAATGTGGATGCCACTAATCCAGTCCTTTTTACATAGCCTGAGATGGCAGAAATGAGGAAAGTGTATGGGTATCGCATTGATCACGAAGGATTATGAAAATACAGTCGGAAAGCAGAGGATGCCGGTAATTGTGGAGTTTTACGCATCATGGTGTCCAAAGTGCGGAATGATGTATCCTGTTGTGGAAAGGATTGCCAGCCGGTATCAGGGAAAATGGATTTTTTATAAGATTGATATTGATATATCGAAAGAGATTGCAGAATATATAGGCATTGAGATCGTACCGACGTTTGTGGTGTACAGAGATGGAAAAATCTGTGGATATACAACCGGAGTTCTTCCAGAAGAAACTCTGGAAGAACGAATCCGGGAAATGTTAAGAAAATAATTGGTGGAATCAATTATTCGTATAATGGATATTTTGCGCAGATTACATTGACTTGCTATGTTAAAATTCGAATACAGCAACACCGTATGGCGGAAGATCGTAACCAAATGAATATGGTCTTCCATCACATTCCTGTTTCTTTGCTTTATATACTGCCGGGCGGGCTTTTCCGCTTCCGCCATACTGCAATTCATCACTGTTTAGTACCAGGCGGTACTGTTTGCCGCGTGGTACGCCGACACGGTACTCCGGTCGTTCGATCGGTGTGAAGTTACATACGAATAAAAGGTTCTTTTTTGCGCCCTTTGAATGACGGATGAAGCTGTAAATACTTCGTGAGCTGTCATCTGCATTGACCCACTCAAAGCCTTCCATGCAGGTATCCTGTTCATACATGGCTTTGTTGTGTGTGTAAAGATGCAGCAGGTCACGGTAGAAATTCTGGAGTGCCTGATGCTCCGGCTCTGCAAGGAGATACCAGTCAAGCTCACGCGCCTCGCTCCACTCGCGGAGCTGTCCGAAATCCTGTCCCATGAAGAGAAGTTTCTTTCCAGGATGTCCCATCATGAAAGCATAACCGACCTTCAGGTTGGCGAATTTCTCAAATCCTAGACCAGGCATCTTATTGAGCATAGAGCATTTTAGATGTACCACTTCATCATGTGATAATACAAGAATATAATTCTCGCTGTATGCATAGGTTAAGGCAAATGTCATACCGTAGTGGTCGCCTTTGCGGAAATATGGATCCAGCTTCATGTATTCGGTAAAGTCATGCATCCATCCCATGTTCCACTTCAGGCTGAATCCAAGACCATCATCTTCCGGTTTGCCTGTTACTTTTGGCCATGCGGTGGATTCTTCTGCGATCATCAGTGCGCCAGGGTTACGTCCGGTAGTAACGGAATTCAGATGCTTGAAAAATTCGATTGCTTCCAGATTCTCATTGCTGCCGTATTTGTTGGCGATCCACTGACCGTCTTCTTTACCGTAATCAAGATACAGCATGGAAGCAACAGCATCTACGCGGAGACCATCGATGTGATAATGTTCGATCCAGAACAGTGCGTTGGCGATCAGGAAGTTCTTAACTTCTGCTTTACCATAATCGAAGATCTTGGTTCCCCAGTCCGGATGTTCCCCTTTCTTAGGATCTGCATATTCAAAGGTAGCTGTGCCGTCAAAATCAGCGAGTCCGTGTGCATCGCGTGGAAAATGTGCCGGTACCCAGTCAAGGATTACGCCAATCTTATTCTTATGGAAATAATTGATCATATATGCGAAATCTTCCGGCGTACCATAACGGGAGGTCGGAGCATAATATCCGGTCACCTGATATCCCCAGGAGCCGTCAAATGGGTATTCTGAAATTCCCATCAGTTCGATATGAGTATACCCCATCTTTTTTATGTAGTCTGTAGCTGCATGCGCAAATTCACGGTAGCTGTAGAACCCCTCATCTTCACGTCCCGGATGGCGCATCCAGGAACCGATATGTGCTTCATAAATGGAAATCGGTGAGGAATGGAAATCCCATTCTGCCCGGTGCTTCATCCAGACACTGTCACTCCATTTTAAATGGGAGATATCAGCAATCCTTGAGGCTGTTCCCGGTCTCAACTCTGCACTGTTCGCAAATGGATCAGCTTTGTAAAGCTTATCTCCGGTCTGTGTCTCGATACAGTACTTGTAAAGCTGTCCGAGCTGTGCTTCCGGAACAAATGCGGTATAGATTCCAAGTGGTTCCTGACGCTTCATAACGTTTGCATCTTCACTCCAGCCGTTGAATTCACCGACTACGGCAACTGATCTGGCGTGTGGAGCCCATACTGCGAAATATACGCCGGTTTTTTTTCCATCTTTTACAAAATGTGCACCCATTTTTTTATAGATTTCATAATGGGTTCCCTGTCCGAATAAATATTGATCTAATTCGCCGATTCTATAATCAGCGGGTTTATCTGTTGTTACAGTTTTTACAGACTTTTTAGCTGTAGACTTTTTAGCAGCAGTTTTAGCAGCTGCCGGTTTTTTTACAGTAGATTTTTTTACGGCCGTCTTGCGGGTCGTGTTGGTCTGTTGTGCTGTTGTTTTTTTTACTGCCATCCCATTCACCTTCTATCAAAGATATTTAGGAATATTATACTAGAAATAGCGATAAAAAGAAAGAGTTTTGGACAACTTATACATTTCTTATGTAAGATGTCTAAAACTCTTTCTTTATAGTTATCGGTTTTGTCTGCGTATACAACAAAAGAACGCGCCGGAAGCGCGTTCTTTGTAGAAATCTTATGCTTTAAAATCTTCTTCTTTCAGGATGATGTGGTCTGAATTATCAGTGCTTCTTCCAAATACCCGTTTCACAAGATGTTTTACATTTGCTTTCTGGGAATGTGAAATTGCTTCATCCATGATCTCTTTTACTTCTGCAACAGTAACCGCATGATCTTCTCTCTGCATCATATCAATCCGGCTGTATAATGCAAGGATTCCCATTTCATCGATACGGTATCCGTTTTCCTTAGCATAGGTCTGACCGAATGTAACCAGTTCATCATTGATGAATACCGGAAGCTCCAGTCTGGAAGTAAATTTACGTTTGAATTCGCGATGGGATGCAAACATTCTTTCCAGCGGTTTCTTCTGGTCTTCCAGAAGGAAGAGAAGTTCGCCGGTCTGTTCATCCATCATGTCATTCAGTTCACGGATGGTTCTGTCATTCATCTTGGAAGCTTTTTCGATGATCAGTGCGCCACCGTTCAGCTTATCGATGATACTTCCGATGTCCTTTTTGTTCAGAGAATCACCGGTTACGATTGCAACTTTACCCTGTTTGAGTCTGCGCTGTTTCTGGATTGCTTTTACAATATCAACTGCGAGGACTGTTTTTCCGCTTCCCTTGCGGCCAAGGATCAGGATGTTGCCTGTGCGGGAAGTTCCATAACGGTTACGGCAACGTTTGTCGTTATCAAGGATTTCAACAAGCTGTTCACTGACACCACGGATCGGTACAAAGTAAGAGAACAGCTGTTTCTGCTCTTCAGTAAGTCCAAGCTTCAGTCCGATCTCACTTGTTGCACTCAGATCGTAACGACCCTGTACAACGAATCCGGTATCGAATTTACCCATGCGTTCGGTGATTTCATCTTCTGACGGTTCTTCGATTTCAAGAACTTCGTCAATATCAGGAGTTTGCGCTGATTTTGAGGTTTCTTTCTCTGGCTCAGAAGCCGGTTTCTCGTCAAATTCAAGATCAAGATAATCATCACTGCTATCTAATTCTTCTTCATCTTCAAAGGAATCAAGGTCTGCAAAATCACCATCATCTTCGTCAGAATCATGATCATCGATATCGAGAGCAGATTCTTTTTCAAAATCAAAGTCCTCTTTATGATCTTCATCTAATTCATCATCGATCTGGTAGTCATCTTCGTCTTCATCCTCGTATTCTTCCTCATCGTCATACTCGGAATCATCTTCATCTTCGTATTCCTCGTCATCGTCATACTCGGAATCATCTTCATCTTCGTATTCCTCGTCGTCGTCATACTCGGAATCATCTTCATCTTCGTATTCGTCGTCGTCATACTCGGAATCATCTTCATCCTCGTATTCGTCGTCGTCGTCATACTCGGAATCGTCTTCATCCTCGTATTCAGCTTCTTCATCGTAAACCGCATCCGATTCATCATCTTCTTCGGAGTCAACGATTTCTTCAAAATCATTTTCTTCCGGAGCTTCCTCGTCAGTGTCTGAAGCTTCTTTGGATGAATCTTCCGGGCTTTCAGTCGCTTCATCCTCTTCATCATCAACGAAATCTTCAGCATCTTCATCGGTGATTTCAGGCTCTTCACCATTTTCAAGCTGTTCCATCAGTTTGCGGATATCATCAGAAAGGATTGGTTTTGTAGCTCCAAGAACTTCCTCTTCTTCTTCTTTCTTCTTCTCGCGCAGGGCTTTTTCTTTCTCAGCTTCCTCCTGGCTCTTTTCAAGAATCTTTGCATTTTCACGCTGAGTTGCTTCCCAGTTGGCAAGAATTTCTTCAATCTTCATCTTACCGGTCATCTGTGAATCGTCTGAAGCAGATTCAGGAGCAACTGCACCACTTGCAACGGCAACACCGGCTTTCAGGGCATCTGAAAGGGAAGCACCGGAAATGGTTGTGGAAATATCGGAAGTGCTTCGAATCCGGGTTTTTGGCTGTGACTCAGCTTCTGGTTCGGAAGCATGTGTCCGGGCCATTGGCTCTGGAAGATCCGGAAGATCAATACTGTCTGTGACATGTACATCTTTGCGGACCTTGTCTGCAATTCGTGGATTCGGTGCCGGACGTTCTTTGGATTTTCGGAAGGAAGGTTTTCTCTTGGAAGAATCCTTACGGCCGATACCATCATTTCGATGATCGTATTTTTCCTGCTGAAGTGGAGTCAGCGGTTTGTATTTCATTTTAAGTTCCATTGCCTGGTATACATAAGTACCTTCGCTGAACCAGAGAATCAGATCATCACATTCATCAAGACATTCGGAAGTCATACCAGCTTCAGCGTATAATCTGGCAAGTTCATATGCCCATTTTTCAACGTATTCAGAATGCTTGAAATCTTCAAGAGCTTCAATCTGTTCTTTGACTGGCGCTTTCTGTGCTTTTAAGATCTTATACCGGAGAATGTACTGGTTTGGATCTTTCGGAGCAAGCTTGACAAATTCTTCGTAGCAATCAGCTGCTTCATCGAAATGTCCCAGCTTCAGAGAAATAATTCCCAGGCGGTATACAACCTTTCTGCTGGAAGGTGCTTTATCATACGCAATAAATAAGGTATCACGTGCTTTACCAAGTTCCCCCGCATTTTCATAGATTTCGCTTACGGTAGAGAGCATGGCGGTATTTTTTACTTTACGCCAGTCGATCGTATCTGCAATCGACATCGCTTTCTGGTAAGACTTCTGTTCGGCATACGCAAGCATCTGCTCTGTCTTTGCGCGATATTCATATTTATCCAACGTTTCTCACCTCATATGATTATTATTAATTATTTTACTTTTCCTCAGTAAGTCTGACTTTTGTACCAGAAACGGAAAACAAAAGTCTTATAATTTTACTTACTAAGTGTATCATAGAGCGTTGTCAATGTCAAAAATTACGGCTGATATTTTTCAGAAATGTTAAAAAAATATTACAAAAAATTCACAAATTGGGAGCTGGTAACAGAAAAAAAGGAGACAGCCATCTTTTGAATGGCTGTCTCGGAATATTCAATTGTAATTTTTATTTTTATATCGGAGGAATTAAGTAATTCTTATTCCTGTAAGTTCTTTGAGCATTTCATATGATATTCAGATTTTATAAAATTTATAAAAATGAAATCATATGAATCGATTTTGATCAATTCTGATCGTTCGTTATTTTATATAATCAGGTAATCCAATTTTGGTATTTATCAGCTTTCTCGTCACTGTTAAATTTACTTATCAATGAATGTTTCTTTACACATTTTCTGATCTTGAATTACTGTGGTATTTACTTCAATATGTCAACAAATGCTGAATCTTTTTATATCTTATAATCGCTTCCGGTTTATCTACTACTCCGACCTTTTTTATCATTAACTTTTCTCTTACCGGATTATAATCTATGGTTAAGGCTCATCTCACAGGAATTTACATTTGCCATACCATTAACATATTGAGTTTTAGATGATGAAATATCCAACGGTCAAAGCCTCCTTCCTTTCGTTCTCGTTCCAAAATTTTATCCGGATATTCTTTTTCTCTTATACTTTTTTCTGTTCAGAAGTCAGATATCAATTTTCTCTTATTATTATAAATTATCAATTTTAAAAATTGTTCTCTACACACTCCGCTTACAAAACGCTCATAACCAAAATGTATAGTTGCTTTTTTAAAACTTTCTAACCTTCAAATAACAATTATTCTTGTTACCCTTTTCTGATCTGGTTCTTCATCTTATACTCTTGGCGAGTATATATGAAACTATGTAACAGATTAAAAAATATCTTTTTGAAATTCCCTTTCTCGTCAGGAACTTCTTTTCTTTTGGATTGACTTAATAATAACACCCAAATACTTATTTGTCAATATAATTTTGAAATAATTTTTATAAAATTAGAAAAAATTGGAATCGTAATATATATATCAGAAAATTCAAACAATTATAAATACGATTAGAAATAGTTATAGCCATTTGCAATATATTCGGGGTTTTGCTATTGTTTCCGTCCATAAATGCATGATACACTAAAAAATAGATGAAAAATACAGGCTATGGTATTGGGATAAAGAAAGGAGACCTACAGATATGGGAGGATTTTTTGGCGTTGCATCAAAAGAAGCATGTAATCTGGATCTTTTTTATGGAACAGATTATCATTCGCATCTTGGAACCCGCCGCGGAGGTATGGCTACTTACGGAAGTGATGGCTGGAAGAGAGCGATTCATAATATTGAAAATTCGCCGTTCCGTACAAAATTTGAAAAAGATGTTGATACAATGAAGGGAAATATTGGAATTGGATGTATTTCAGATTATGATCCACAGCCAATTCTGATCCAGTCGCATCTGGGGTGTTTTGGAATTACGACAGTAGGTAAGATCAATAATGCGGATCAGCTGATTCGGAATCTTTATGAAAATGGACATACACATTTTCAGTCTATGACCAATGGACAGATCAATTCTACAGAGCTGGTTGCGGCATTGATCTGTAAAAAGGATTCGTTTGTTGAGGGAATCCGTTATGTGCAGTCAGTAGTTGAAGGCTCGATGACGCTTCTGCTTCTGACAGAGAATGGAATTTATGCAGCCAGAGACCTTCTCGGACGTACACCGGTTGTGATCGGAAAGAAAGAGAATGCATACTGCGTTTCCTTTGAAAGCTTTGCATATATCAACCTTGGATACACAGATTACAAAGAGCTGGGACCTGGGGAAATCGTCTACGTGACACCGGAATCTGTGGAGACTGTAAGTCCTGCATGTGAAAAGATGAGAATCTGTTCGTTCCTGTGGGTATACTATGGATATCCTACTTCTTCTTATGAAGGGGTTGGTGTAGAAGAAATGCGTTACAACTGTGGAAAGCTTTTAGCACAGAGAGATGACCATTCGATCGACGTGGATATTGTTGCAGGAGTTCCGGATTCGGGTATCGCTCATGCGATAGGCTATGCAAATGAATCAGGTATTCCGTATGCAAGACCATTTATCAAATATACTCCGACCTGGCCAAGATCTTTCATGCCGACAACACAGAGTCAGCGTAATCTGATCGCCAGAATGAAACTGATCCCGGTACATAGTCTGATCGAAGACAGGAGCCTGCTGCTGATCGATGATTCTATCGTGCGTGGCACACAGCTCCGTGAGACGACAGAGTTCCTGTATCAGAGTGGCGCAAAAGAAGTGCATGTCCGCCCGGCATGTCCACCGCTTTTGTACGGATGCAAATATTTGAACTTCTCCCGTTCCAAATCAGACCTGGATCTGATCACAAGAAGGATCATCCGTGAGTGGGAAGGCGACAATGATGTCAATGTACTGGGTGAATATGCGGATCCGAACAGTGACCGGTATGCAGCAATGCTGGAGGAAATCCGCAAGAGACAGAATTTCACTTCACTTCGTTATCACAGACTGGATGATCTGATCAAATCAATCGGGATTGATGCATGCCAGGTATGTACCTACTGCTTTAACGGTGTGGAATAACAGGTAAATGAAAATATAAAACAGGTGTCCACGTAAGTATATCTTAGTGATATATCCCAGTGGGCACCTGTTTTTGTGTATACGATGAGCCAAGTGCAGATTTGTGCTTGCACAAGGATCTGCATTTGGCGAATGTACATCATCGAGCTGTTAAGCGAGATGATGTACAAAGTATAAGAATCGAGTAGGAGTCAGCCTACTCGATTATATACGATTTTGGTGTATACAATGATGTGGAATGGTGTACAAAGTATGCGGAGCGGCAGCTCCTTCTGCAAAGCTGCACTATAGCAGCAGATCATCTATCTTCACATAGTCTCCCATCCGGTATGCTTCAATTGCATTTCCATTGATCACATAGAACTTTTCATTTGCATACACACCGCGGGTTCCAAGATAAGAATTACCGTTGACTTCCTCCTGCATTTGTACCTGGAAGCCCTGATCTTTATCGTAAGAAAGGATCACATACTGGTTGGCAGATCCGGAAAGCGGAAAGCCGATCAGATTCTTTTCCGTATCAACCAGTGCTGCACGGTAGTCAGAAAAGACATCCGAGTAATAGTACTGATCCAGTGTGTACTTGCTGACTTCCTTCACATCCGAAGGATCACTGATATCAAACATGGAGATCTTTACCCCGTTTGTAATGCCATTTTCATCTGTATCCATACCGATGCCAAGAAGCAGGTTATCACTGTAAAAATGCAGGTATTCCGAAAAGCCGGGAATTTTCAGCTTGCCAAGGATCTTCGGATTCTCCGGATCGGAAAAGTCTACGGAGAATAAAGGATCTGTCTGTTCATAAGTTACAAAGTAACCGGTATCGCCGAAAAATCTTGCGGAATAGACCTGTTCATTTTTGGCAAGATCCTCGATCTTACCGATTGTTTTCAAATCTGCATCCAGCACATAGACTGAATTGGACTGTGAAGAGCTTCCGACATTATGCGTAACCGTTGTCACCAGCCGCAACGTATTGTCATACTCATCAATGCTGAAGGAATCGTTCAGATATCCTTTTACTTTGCCCTGGGCAGAGCCGGAAAGTTTTCCTTTATTGTAAGACAGCTTGCGGAGGATCGTCTGATTCTTTGCCGCAAGATTATCTGCGAGGATACTGCTGTTCGCATACTCGTAAATATAAATGTTGTTCTCACTCACATAGACTTCGCCATTCTCAGACATGACTGCTTTCTGGTCTACTGCCTTATCCGGACTGGAAGCGGAAACGGAGCTGACAACAAGGTACTGGTCTGCTGCATGGTTCGTCGGGAGATAGATATCCGACTGCTTCAGAAGATTGTCACCAACAAGCGGAACATAGGAAGGATAATCTTTTTTGGTGATCGTATCGTAAATATAATAGTCGCTGAATACATACAGATATCCGTCTTTAAAACGTGAAGTGCGGTAGTAACCACTCTGATCCACGGTTCCGATGGATTTCGGATTGTTGATATCTGCCAGATCATAAGTCTGGATACGGGTACAGCTGCCGCGGTACAAGGTTTTACTGTCAGAATCAACCTGCGTGTTCTGCATGTTGCCAAGGACAAAAAGCTTCTGGTCACTCAGGTAAAATTCGGATGCCTGAAAATTCTCATTCAGCGAAATACCGGAAACAACCTTCATCTGATCAGACCGGATATCTACAATGGAAATTTCCTGTGAGTTTGCTTTCAGTGTATAAAGATAACTTCCATCCGTTTTTACAATGTCTGCTTCACCGACGCCTTCTGTGCGGACGTTGGTATCGGAAAATGAAGTATCCACAGCACGTGCAGAGGCTGTTGAAGAATCCGAAGAGGAGCTGGAACTATCGGTGCGTGCACCACTGTCGGCTGTTTCAGTTGAATACATGACAATTCCGCTGTCGGTTGAACCGGTAACAGATGAAGAATCCAACTCATCCTGATAAGATTGCAGGTATGTGTAGATTTCATCATAATCGGTTGCCGTCTCTAAAGTATCGGAAGAGACAAGCTTACCGGAGGATGTACCGATTGAAGAACTGCCTTTTGTGGAAGAAGTGGCTGAGTCTGAAGAAAGATTCTGCTGGCGGATGTGGGCGCCAATGCCGACAACCAGTACCAGTGCGGCAGCGATAAGTCCTCCGCGCATCCGGTGGCCGCGGGAAAATCCATGCTTTTTCGGGATATGTCCGGAAGCCTGAGTGCTGTTATGCTCTTCCAGCATTTTCATAATCTGATCCGGTGCAAGGCTTTCCGGAACAGGAGTTTTTTCCGTAGATTGTTTTATTTTATCCAGTATTTCTTTTTCGTGATCTGTCATATGAAACACCTCCTATTACTCTTTTATCCTACTCTTTCAGAAGCCAGCTCATCTTTTCGAGGGCACGCTTTCTGCGGGAGCGGACTGTATTCGGGTTCAGCCTTAGCATTTTTCCAATCTCTTTACTGTTGTAACCGCCATAGACGGATAAGCCGATGATCAGCTGATCGTCTTCATCGAGAATAAGAAAAGCACGTTCCACATCTGTGCGGAGTCCGTCACAGTATGTGGCAGAAGCATGGTCTTCTTTCAGCTCGGTCTCGGTCCGTTCACGGCTCTTTAACTTCCGGCGGCACACATTTGCCAGAATCTGAAAGATCCAGGAACGGAATGCTTCTTCTTTGCGTAATTTATGTATGTTCTCATAGGCGGAAAGAACGGCTTCACTGACGGCGTCTTCTGCATCCTGCGGATGATGCATCATGCAGAGCGCAAAACGATATAGATCCTGATAAACCGTCTTATATAATTCTTTAAATGCAATTGCATCGATCATAAGGTCCCTCCTCTCATAACAGGTTCTTTGTATATAAGAGTATAAAAAAGTCGGAAGTGTTGCAAAAAGGGACAGAAAAATTTCCGTCCCTTTTAAATCATATCATTGTCTGAGAAAAATTAACCTCTGTAATAATTGATCAGACATCCTTTGAGGATGATCTCACGTTCTGCATCCGTCAGATCACCGAGCTTCAGATCGATCTCCTTCAGATCATCGCCTACGACATAAGCCTTGATCGTGGAAGCTTTATCTTCTACTGCTTTGCGGATATCCGGCACGAAGAGATAGTCACCGTTCCTGAAAGAAAGCTTTGTGTGTTCCTCTTCGGTAATAAACGGAAGCATGCCCCAGTTGATCAGGTTCGAGCGGTAACGTTTGGTTGCGTACTCATTCGCGATATTCGCCCAGCCGCCGAGAACCTTCTGGCAGGAAGCAGCCTGCTCACGGGCAGAACCATCACCAGGTTTGACCGCGAAAATGGTACTTCCGACACCGATATTTCCTTTGCCGACTTCCGGATAAGACTTCTGGATTGCTGCCATCACCGGTTTTAATTCATCCAGTACATCCAGTGGACAAGTACCTGCTTCAATCGCTTTCTGGGCTTTCTGGACCTCTTTCGCGCGTCCTACATAGGCAGGATCCTTTCTGGAAAGTGCAAATTCAGCAAGTCCAAGCGGGTTGGAACGATAAGAAGAAGTCTCGCCGGACGGGATCAGTTCGTCTGTCGTTGTAACCGGATCGTGGATCTCAGATACGACCTTCAGGATCAGATTCTCAGGAAGAGCGCTCATTGCCGGCCAGTCTTTGATGTTCGGTCCGAATTTGATCTCAACCGAAGGATCAGCAACGCCGTGGCTGTCAAATACACGGTTGGCGTAAATTCTGGAATCAAAGTGGTAAGTCGGGTTCTTGTATTCAATATCAAAATCTGTTGCCGGAGTAAGGAAACCTTTGTTCGCAGCAGTTGCGGCAATGGAACGTGCATCCATAAGGGCAACAGATGCGATCTGTCCACTCTGCAGCTTGCTTCCTTCACGGTTCGGGAAGTTACGGGTAGAGTGACGGATGGAAAATGCATTGTTTGCCGGAGTATCCCCAGCACCGAAGCACGGTCCGCAGAAGGCAGTCTTCACGATCGTACCGGCTTCCATCAGGTCAGCAACCGCACCATTTTTCACAAGCTCCATGTAGATCGGTGTACTTGCCGGGTAAACACTGAAGGTAAATTCATCTGATCCGATGTATTTGCCACGGATGATGTCTGCGGCAGCACAGATATTTTCAAAACCGCCGCCGGCACAGCCTGCGATGATACCCTGATCGACATAAAGTTTACCATTTACGATCTTGTCCTGAAGAGAGTAATCCACAGCACCGTCCAGGCTTACCAGCGCGCGCTGCTCTACATCGTGGAGAACATCTGCAAGGTTGGCATTGACATCCTCGATGGTGTAGACATTGGATGGATGGAACGGCATGGCGATCATAGGCTTGATCTCGCTCAAATTGACATATACAAGACCGTCATAGTAAGCGACTGCGCCAGGCTCCAGTTCCCTGAAGTCATCACTTCTTCCGTGGATATCGTAGAACTCTTTGATCTTGTCATCGGTTCTCCAGATAGAAGAGAGGCAGGTTGTCTCTGTCGTCATAACATCGATTCCGATACGGAAGTCTGCACTTAATTTGCCAACGCCAGGTCCGACAAATTCCATGACCTTGTTATTGACATAGCCATTGCCGAAGGTTGCGCCGATGATCGCAAGGGCAACGTCCTGCGGTCCGACACCTTTCACCGGTTCGCCGTCCAGATAAATTCCGACAACGCCCGGCATCTTGATATCATAAGTCTTGTTCAGAAGCTGTTTTACAAGCTCCGGTCCGCCCTCTCCCATTGCCATGGTACCGAGTGCACCATAACGGGTGTGGCTGTCAGAACCAAGGATCATCTTGCCGCCGCCTGCGAGCATTTCACGGGCAAACTGGTGGATAACGGCCTGATGAGGCGGAACATAGACACCGCCGTACTTCTTCGCACAGGTCAGTCCAAACATGTGGTCATCTTCATTGATCGTACCGCCGACTGCACACAGAGAGTTATGGCAGTTGGTCAGAACATAAGGGATCGGGAATTTCTCCAGTCCGGATGCTCTTGCAGTCTGGATGATTCCGACAAAGGTAATGTCGTGCGAAGTCAGCTTGTCAAATTTGATCTGAAGCTGCTGCATATTACCGGAAGTATTATGCGCACTTAAGATCCCATAAGCCATTGTCTCTTTTGCAGCAGCTTCTTTTGTTGTCTCAATACCTGTCTTGCTTTTTACGGCAGCAAGTGCATCGGGTGCATCTGCAATTACCTCAGTACCGTGTAAAAGATAGGCACCGCCTTCGTATAATTTCACCATATCATGTCCTCCTATTTTCTGTTTTCTATAAATTTCATGTGGTCTGCGACCATCAAAGCAATCTTAAATGTCAGGGCGTCCTCAAAGACTCTGACATCCAGCCCGGTCTGTTTCTGGATCTTCTCCAGCCGGTAGACGAGCGTATTCCGGTGGACGAAAAGCTGTCTCGCTGTCTCCGAAATATTCAGGCTGTTTTCAAAAAATTTATCAACTGTGGATAAGGTTTCTTCGTCAAACTGATCAACGGTATTTCCGGCAAATACTTCTTCCAGGAACATCTCGCATAAGGAAACGGGAAGCTGGTGGATCAGCCGTCCGATACCGAGTTCGCGGTAGGATAAAATATTGCGTTCCGGATAGAAGATACGTCCCACATCCAGAGCCATGCCAGCTTCTTTGTAAGACTGTGAGACCTCTTTGAGTTCGGGAATGATGGTTCCGAAGGAAAGCCGGACATTGACCATAGCTTCGGTGTTGATCGCATTCACCAGCATATCGGCAGTCGAACGGATCGTATCATAATCATCCGTACTGTCAAGGGACTTGATCAGAATAATATGTCCCTCATCTACGGCAGTAACAAAATCACCGGTTCCCGAGGAATAAATCCCACGGATCATATCCAGGACGATCGTGTCATCCGGATTCTTCGGTTCGATCAGATAGACGACTCTGCGCTGCTCAACTGTAATACCAAGCTTTTTCGCCTGATTGTAGATATCTACGAGAAGCAGGTTATCCAGGAGCAGGTTCTGGATAAAACGGTTACGGTCAAGACGTTCGCTTCCGGATCTTAAAAGGCTCTCCAGCTGGCAGACACTTAAGCGTCCGCTGGTATGCACATCAATCTCATTATTGTGCTCGATCACGAAAATATAAGTCAGTTCATCATCATCATAAACCGGGAACAGACCATAGCATTCATCCAGGTACTCCTCCGCTACGCCGGTAACCTCCAGCTCTTTTAAAAATGAGCAGACAGCTTTTTTTACTGCAGGCTTCTCCTTACCTACAGCTGCAAGCATCACTCCGTCTGTGTTCCAGATGGAACAGTTACACTCGATGATATCCCCTATTTCATTGATTGTTCTCTGTAAAATCTGGTTGGATAACAATCCATTCACCTCTCCATTCTTTTCAATATATGACAAATGGGAGAATTGTGAAATTCCCCCATCTTCTTCTGACAATACAATCTGATATTATTTTAGCAAATGTTTCACACTTTAGCAAGCTAAAATGAAAAACGTTCTCTCTTATTCGTCTTCGTCATCGCGTCTGTCAAGCATGGCAGCAACGATTTCAAGAATTACAGCAAGACCGATGATGGATGCGGCAGCAATCTTTCCGGCAGTGCCGGTTGCAGCCTGTGCGATACCGCCGACAACCGGAACAGAAAGCTTTACTTTTCCGATGTAGTTGTTGTAAGGGATCGGATTCATATCTTTTTCCTCATTGGCATCCCCTTTGGTGATAAACTGTCCCATCGCCGGGCTGTTGGATACTACACGGTGGGTGATGATCGAGCCGTCTGCATTGTTGCTGTAAAAAGCAATGACATCATCTTTGATGATCGTGTCTGGTTCTTCATACCGGACATAGACCAGGCTTCCCGTCGGGATCGCCGGTTCCATGCTCCCACTGATCACGGTGTACATCTGAAAACCAAAAGCTTTCGGAAGCGTCAGCGGAATACAGGCAAGAATCAGTACTGTCAGTAAAACAGTGCCCAGTGCACTGCAAAATGCAGCCACCGGGCTTTTCTTTTTCTTCGTTCTCTTCAAAAAGGCTTCTCCTTTAGTGCCGCACTTTTTTTATTTTGCACGTTTTTTCAAGAATACGATCAGTCCTACGAGAGCTGCTACCGCAACAACGATAATGCCGATCCCTGCTGCGATCGGAGTTTTGCTCGTCTTGTCTTTCGCATCGATATTTCCTTTTGGAGTGTCTTCATCATCCAGATCTACCAGAGACTTTGGTGTCTGTTCATCCTCAGATGTTGCAGTATCTTTATCTTTAGCTGTCGTATCCTGAGAATTGTTATCTGTCGTTGTACCATCGGTTGTACCGGTTGTGGTTCCGTCTGTTGTGCCACTGGTAGTTCCGGTTGTAGTGCCACTGGTAGTTCCGGTTGTAGTTCCACCGGTAGTTCCGGCAGTTCCACCGGTTGTGCCGCCTGTCGTGCCACCTGCTGTACCGACATTACCGGTACCTGTGCCAGGAGTTGCTGTACCAGGAACAGTCGTTGTGATGGTGGTTGTTGTTGTAACAACACGGTCTGTAGCACCCGGTTTGTAGGTAAACGTAAATACATTCTCAGATTCATTATTACTCAAAGTCTTGGTAAGTGCAAGAGCATCTGGAATATAATTTTCAATATACTGATAAGCGACGATTGGTTTGTCACCGACATTTCCGTAGAAGGTCTGGCTTTCTGCAAGAGCCTTACCGGAAGCATCCTGATAGTTTACGGTGTAGGCAACCATGTCCTTTTTGATTCCATAGGCTACGACATAGTCAGCATCACCGGTTACATCGAATGAAGGAGAAGCAAGTGCTTCGTCATTGTCACGTCCGCTGAGACGGATTCCTTTGACATAATATTTGTCATCGGTTACCTGAACAGCATTCAGATTAAAAGTAACAATAGAACCGGAAAAAAGATCAGCTTTTTCAATCTTATCCTGTCCGTTTATCGTTCCTTTATTCCCTGCTGATAAAGTTACCTTATAGGTATACCCGTCAGCAGCCATAACGCTCATCGTGGATGCACCGATCGTCATTGATACAGTCAGAAGAGAAACCAGTAATTTTTTCCATCTTTTCATCTGCTTACTCTCCTTTCCGTCTGCGTTTCTTTGTGTTCTTGTTATATGTGTAGATTCCGTATGCCAGAAGGATCAGTCCACTGATGAGTGCAAGCACACAGAAGAGAAGAACTCTTGCGGTATCACCGGTCTTAACGGTGTTGGTAGTCTTGACGATTTTCGTCTTGGTAATGGTATTGCTTACTTTTACCTTTTCCACTGCAAAGTTCATACGAAGCTTTGCGAGCGTGTTCTGATAACCATTGCCCTGTGTCTCACCTTCGATACCGATGGTAAGGTGTACGGTTCCGGTACCATTGGAAGCAAGACGACCGAGGTAGAAATATTTCTCGGTGGAGTTTCCAAGCTCCTTCAGACCTTCACCGGTCTTAGAAGAACCTTCGCCTCCAACGGTATCACTGTTATAGAGTACCTTTTCGGTATTGTCACTTCCAACATAAGTCAGCTTGTATTCGTAAGCACCGCCTTCAGCGGATTCCTGTGCTTCCTCCAGTGTCTGGATGATCTCATTGGTCATGTACCAATCGGTCTCGCCTTTATCGGAGTTTTTCAGCTGAACCTTCAATTCGATGCTGTCACCCGGCTGGATCGTTGCCAGCTCATCGGAAACAGTCTTGTTTTCAAAATTGCTTTCCATCTTGTCGCCGGTGAAATGAACCTGCCATCCATCGGCTCCCTGATAGTCTTTTGCAAATGCAGTTGTGTGTACCCCTGCTGCCATTATCACTGTCATGGCGAGGCACAAAATTTTCTTTTTCATACTCTGTACCTCCCTACTGTAAGCTTAAACTGGTTTCGTCATCTGATACATTCACATCTACACCCCAGGCACTCTTGATGGCGTCTTTTGCGTTATGTGTCTGTACTGCATCTACCTCTGCATCGATGTGGAACGTATAGTCGCCATACTTATATGTGTAAGTAATGGTGTTGTCCTTTACTGTTTTCTCTACATCTGTTGCAATCTTTGGATCAATGCGGAGTGTGTCAGATAATGCCGGTGTGGTATCTCCGGCTTTTACTGCCTTTGTGTAATAAAGAACGGTTCTTTCGTCTGTGGTCTGCTGATCTGCAACTACCCAGCCGTTAGCGGTAAGGAAATTCAGTTCGATCAGATCTGGTGAAAGAGTGGTGTTCTTCTTGCCCTCTTTGTCCTGCCAGCTCTTGGTAAGGATCACACGCACGAAGGTGTCGATGTTACCGCTGTTCTGAACACTGAGCTCTTCTTTGTATTTCTTTCCAGGTGCGAATTTTTCATCTTTTCCGAGAAGGCCTGTCAGGAGTTCCCCGTTTGTTACTTCTTTCTGGTTCTTAGATGTAAAATCCTGGCTGCTGACGACATTGCCATTCTCTAAAAGAGATACGCCGATATTCTGCATCTCGATCTGTGCGGAATAATTCTCACTGTAGTAGGTGAGTGCGGCACGTGTACTGCCGACAGTACTGCCAATCAACAGGAGCGCTGATGCTGTCAGAAGCAGGGCCGATTTTTTTGGAAATGATTTCTTTTTCTTTTTCATCTTCGTTCCCTCCTATTCTGTGGTTTTACTGTCTTCTGTTGTCTCAGTTGTGATTACATGATTCCAGTCTGGATATGGCTTTCCATTTTCATCGTAAAGAACCGGTGTGCATTCCTGGATAACCACGATATTGAATTCTTCCGGTTTATCCTTCCCTTCCGGGAATTTGTAAGAGATATTGAGTTTCGGTGTGGTTTCGCCTGCCGGAAGAACACCTTCATAGTGCCAATAACCATCATCTTCGGCTTTCCATCCGCCATTCGGAGCAGTATAGGTAAGTTCCATTGGGGCAAATGCTTTTACTCTTACGAAGCAATCATAATCACCGGTATTTGTAATGGTGACGTGCTTGCCATCTTTATCGACTGTTTCGTTAGGGATGGTTTTGGTAAATCCCATATTCATCGTCACACCGCCACCGGCTGTCGTATAAGTTGTAAAGTATGCCATTGCACTTCCAACTGCCAGGGTTCCGGTAAGAGCAAGTGTTGCTGTTGCCATGATAAGTGGTTTTTTATGTAACTTTCTCATTCCGACTCCCCCTTCCTAGTTCTTTTCTGCCGGTTCGGTGTACTGATACTGACCATTTTCGTTCAGCTTGAAATTATTTTTTACACCGTAGCCGCCATTCATATTGTTATCGATATCATTGGTAAATGAAACGGATGAAACGGATGTCGAATCGACTTTTGCACCTCTATCAGTTGCTACAATCTTTGCCTTTTGATCATTTGCTGAGGTAAGCTTGTAGCTTGCACCGCTGTACACTTCTTTAACAGTTACCGCAGCTCCTGCAGGGATCTTTGTAATTGTTACGGAAGAGTTCCCTGCGGCTTCAAAGTCAAGGGACTCGATGCGGGTTTCTGTTTTATCACTCTTAAGTGGTGTAATATCAATCTGGAATACGAAGGTTGCTTTCTTACCGGTTGTTGCATTGTGATTTGCAAGTGTCTTGTTGATCACCAGATCACCATATCTTGCATGTTCTTCCGGTTTCAGACCAATTGCATTGGTAGCTATCAGATCGTAGATCCAGTCATCGTTACCACTGCTGTAATAATTGTTGGTCGGAAGTGATACCAGGTAAGGGGTAAAGGTATAGGTATAATTCGTGGTAACTACTTCCGGTGTATCTACAAGGTAAAGTCCGGTATCAAGACCATCTTTATTTCCGATACCACCTGTTAAGGTAACTGTATCGACCGGTTTTACGGAATCACTCAGCTTTTCTTTTGCTTTCTTTGCACGCTCAGCCCATTTGCTTGCTGCATCGTTATTATCAGCCCTTACCGAAGATACATCCAGTCCGGTGAAATCTTTGGTTGCGGTATAGTTACCGGATACGTCTACATCTGCCACCTTATAAAGATTCACTTTAATGTTAGTGCCATCAGCTGTTAGTTCATTGTCTTCTCCGCTTACATTAAATGCAACCGAACACTTCCGGTCCGTCTTAATCGCATTCGCAGCTCTGGCACCAGGCAGAGTGAGAAGCGGAAATGCAAGAGCGAGAGCTAAGAGAAAAGTACTTCCCTGTTTTAATCGTTTATTCATCATCGCCTCATGTCCTCCTTAAGAAATCTTGGTTATTCTTTGTGAGCGTTTCTCTTGGAAAGAAATCTTAAGAGAATGATCACAAGAATCGTGATTGAAAGTCCTAAAATTAAATAGAGCATATAATAATTCTGAATGGCTTTTACCATAGAATCTGTAACTGATTCGGTAGCATCCTCTTCGCCGTTATATGGAACTCTGGTTCCTCTTACGAGAAGACGATGGGAGTTGACTCCGTATGGTGTACAGGTAAATAAAGTTACCTGGTCTTTTCCTTCTTCAATTTGGAGTGCTTTCTCCAGTGTTTCATGATCGTCTTTGTCTACCATCGGAAGAATCTGGTCTACCTTGTAGGCAAGGACTTCATCCAGTACATGGATGTAAAATTTATCGCCAACTTTGAGCTGATCGATATCGGTAAAAAGCTTTGCGCTTGGAAGTCCACGGTGAGCTGCGAGAACACTGTGGGTACTCTCTCCTCCGATCGGAAGCTTTGTGCCGTTCAGATGTCCGACACCGGTCTGAAGTTCATCATCACCGGTGCCATGGTAAATGGCAAGCTTGATGTTGATCTTCGGAATGGAAAGATATCCCATTACTCCGTCATCTGCAACGTTCAGAATCTTCCAGTATTCGGTGTCTTTGATGTCATTTTCATCTTCACCAAATACATCTCCGTAGAGGTTGTTCTGCTGAATGGTATCATCGAAAGCTTTTGCCTTTTCCCACTCAGAGGTGAAGTCCTCCGGTTCCATGTCCTGTATTGTATTGTCATAGCTGCTGATCAGCTGATTCTGTCTGTAGGTGTTCCACTGGTTGGATACCGTCGGATAAATCAGGATCCCAAATCCTATCAAGAATAACAGACCGAAAAGGAAGGTTGAGATTTTTCTTTTCATAGGCAAATGTTCCTTTCTCGTTCCCATTCTTTTTTTAAGAGGTCTTTTCTTTGGCTTCGAGAGCTTTCTGTTTTAACTTCTTCTCCTTTAAGTATAACACAAGAATGAAGAATGCGGTAACTGCAAGACCAACAATTACCCAAAGAAGATAATTTGTGTGAAGACTGATGCCACTAAGTGGTGTCTTCTCGTCGGCAACTTCCTGTTCCACATAAGGTACGCGGTGACCACGGACCAGAAGTCGTTCGGTATTGACTCCGTATGGAGTACAGGTTAAAAGTGTTACGAGATCCTCTCCTTCTTCGACTGCAAGAGCAGAGGTTTCTTCCGGTTTTACTACGGAAATCTTATCTACTTCATAACATAAGGTTTTGTTTAATACATGGATCAGAAAATGATCCCCTTTTTTCAGCTGATCCAGATCTGTAAAAAGAGATGCACTGGGAAGTCCACGGTGTGCGGAGATAACGGAATGTGTACTTTTGCCACCAATCGGAAGGGAGCTTCCTTCCAGATGACCTGCGGCCTGCTTCAGAACATCTTCTTTTGTGGTGTGGTAGATTGGGAGCTTGATATCGATCTTTGGGATTTCTACAATTCCCATCATCTCATCACCGGCAATATTCAGTGTGTTCATGTAGGTCTGGTCTTCTTCACTGGCATCTGCAATGGCGAAAGAGTCAGGAAGAATACTTGGAAGTAAGGCTTCGTTGTAGGCTTCCGCTTTCTTAAGCTCTGCATCATAGTCGATTCCGTTTGATGCTTCTTTTTGAGATACTGTCTGCTCATAACTGCTGATCAATTGTTTCTGTCTGTAGTTATTCCACTGATTAGCTACGAAGGGATACAGCAGTAAGGACAAACCGGCTAAAAATATGATTCCAATCATTAATTTGCTTGTTTTGCTTTTCATCCGAACTCTCCTTGCTGTTGTATTATTTTTTATGAATCCGGGGCAAGTGCCCCGGATTCCATATCTGGTTATAAATAATCATGAAAGATTATTTGTTTGTTTTTTTGCGGCTTGCGAAGAATAAGCCAGCTGCTGCGATCATGATGAGGCATCCAGCGATAGTGAAGATTGTTGTACCGATACCACCGGTTGATGGAAGCTGAGAAATCTGAGTATCCACCATAAAAATGTTCTGAGGCTCTTTTGCTACTACACCAGTAACTACGTTCTTAGCATCTTTAGTTTCAATCATTTTGAATGCTGTATCCTGAGTACTAATGCTATATCCATCCGGAGCAACTACCTCCTGGAAGTAATAATCACCAACTTTAAGACCTTTTACTGTAACAGTTCCGTAAGTATTTCCTTTCTTATTAGATGTAGTAAGTGCCTGACCTAATCCCTCCGGTACTTTACCATCTTTTGTCTCTTCAATCCACTGACCTGTAATCCATCCATCATCTCCGATTACAGCGTACTCTTTCTTGTTATCTGCATTTTTTCTGTAAACAACGAACTGAGCACCTTCCAGTTTGTTATTCTTTTCAAGATCATATTTGGTAATAGTTGCATTACCTGAATATGTTTTTGTAGTTGTACCATTCGGATCCTGTGTAGAAGTAGCACTATTGCTAACCTCATTAGCTGCCAATACTTTAGCTGTATATGTAATAACTACTTCCTGACCTGCATATGTGTTATTTGCATCTACAAGATTCATTAAATCAAGTGTAAACGTATTCTGTCCATTTAAAGTTTCAGGCAGTTTTTCGAATCCAGTAACTGTTTCTCCATTTACAGTAATTGTATTAACTGCTGCTGTTTCTTTTACTGCTTGCCCATTTTTTATTGTCCCCTCATATGGGATAATAACGTTTTTGTGTGGCAAGAAGCCACTGAAAAATTAATCCTTACAATTATTTTCCCAGCACCTCCTTGCATTTGTTTTTATATAAGATCCATACGGCTGCGAACATAAGTAACATGCCGCCAATCATATACAGGTAAATTCCGGTGCCTCCAGAATGTGGGAGGGCGTATAAAGCTTCGTTTTGGTAAAGATAATATATCACATTCTTACCATTTACTTCTTCGGTTACTGTTTTAATAGGTGTACCATTTACAGATGATGTAATGGACTTTAATGCACCGTTTCTCATAATCTGAATTTGCCATTTTTCAGTACTGCATTTATATCCAGCTGGTGCAATTTTTTCTTCCATTGTATAAGTTCCTTTTGGAAGTGTTGCAATCTGGTCTGTATCTGCACACGCCTCTGTTTTATACCATATAAGCAATCCATTTTCATTTGATTTTCCGTAATATGATACGGTGTTATTTGTTGTTGATGTTATCTTAAATTTTGCACCTTTCAGATAGATGTATGGATTATCACTGCTTGCACTTATTTTTTTGATTCCCCAGCCACTTGTCACTTCTTCATTGGTATATTCTACCACACCAAGTCTTCCGGCTGGATTAGTATAAGTGTTATTTGTGATAACATCTTTTCCATCTTTATCACTACCCATAACAAATGTGATGGTGTCATCCGTTTTAGCAGCAATTTGGCAATTTGTTTCTTCGCCTTCAAGAATTCCTTTTACATCATAACCACTTGTCTCATTCTCAGTTACTACATAAGTTCCTCTTGCAAGATTGGAAACTTTATTCAGTTCATCACCTGCAAGCGTTCCTGTTGTCTGATCTGCTGCTACGGTTACCTTAACAGTCGCAATTTTCTGATTCGGTCTTACATCTGTTCTGGTAATTGTAAAGTTAAATTCTTTAGCAGTGTCTGGTGCATTTTCCAATTTCTTAGTAATATTAATCGCACCGGAAACAAGTTTAATTGTGTAAATGCCATCTTTTGTAACACCCTTTGAATCAACTGCGTAATACTTTTTACCATCTTGAGTACAGTTTCCATTCTTATCGCCAATGGAATTTGCTGCTGATGCTGTACCATCTGTTTTCGGAGTTACTGTAACTTTTGCATAATAAACAGTTTCTTCCGTTAATGGTGTATTCAGAATGTAATCTTTACTAATATCGTTTGTACAAGCTGCATCTTTAAACCATTTTGTTGTGATTGTCACATCATCCAGCATTGTATATTCTGTACTTGGTGTTGTTGTTGATTTCAGCTTTGTTACTTCATTCAGCTTCGCTTCATCAATATAGTCTCCCGGTTTGTCACCTTTGAAAATCGTCTTTTCGCCATTATTGACTTCGAAATCAACTTTTACATTTACGGTTGGCTGAATAAACTTCCGGTCATCGGTTCCGACTGTAATACCGGATTCCGGCCCATTGGTAACAACATCGTTGCCACCGATATAAGCATCTTTTGCTTTTACTCGAATGGTCTTTCTCCATCCTGGTGTACCATCTGTACCTTTTTTACCAATAACTGCATTGTTCCACTCAATGTAAGTCTGACCGGTTGTTTCATCTGTCTTGATCTCGCCGCCCATAGCTGCAATATCTGTTCCTGATGTCACAAGTTCAAATCTTGGATCAATGTAGTCTCTTACAACAGCTCCGGAAATCGGAAGCGTATCTTCGATGGTCTGACTTACGAAAGCAAATGCCTGATTGATTTCCTGAGTATTGTCTGCATTAAAGGAATATCCTTCGCCAGATGACAATCCAGCCAGCCAGTCCTTTGTTTCATTTGACAGACCAACACCAATGGTCATCAGCTTGATGCCTGCTTCCTTAACAGCTGTAGCAGACTTAACTGCACTTCCTGAATCATTTGATTTTCCATCCGTCAGAAGAACCACATATTTGTCAGCAGTAGTGCTGTTTTTCAATTTGCTTTTTGCCGCATCAAGGCCCCTATCCTGTCGTGTACCTCCAGTAGAACCCAATCCATTGATGGCTGAAATAATCCGATCATATTCACTTTCCACGCCGACACATAACAGTGCTGTATTAGTATTTACCCTGTCACTGAAACCAGTTATAGAAACTTGACTGTTTGGAGATGTTGTCCGCAAATTGTTTACAAAGGACGTTGCAGCATCCTTTACTGCCTGAATACGGCTTTTCTCATTGTCCTTTTTACTGTATACCGTATATTTAGAACTGGAATTTTTATTTCCTTTATATGACCAGTCCATCTCTTTGTCATTGTATCCAGCATATCTACTATACCAGCCTGGCCTCCTATATTTCATTTCATACCAACTATTATCACTACAATAATAATACGTTTTACTGGTATCTAGCTCTGAAAGTTTCTTTTCTCCAATCAACTCATAAGATGCATCCCATCGCATACTTCCTGAAGTATCGATAACAAGTGATACATCTACCGGTCTTTCGGTTGTCTCGGCTGTCTTCACCAGTGATGATGCACTGAGTGTGATATCATATGTACGGGCATTCCAATCAACCAGTTGTGCTGTTTTTGACTGTTCCCAATTTGCTTTGGCATTCGGAACAGCTGTCACAGCAGTTTCATCTTTATCACCGACAGCAAACATTTTTGCTGTTGCTGTACCGCCCTGAGATTTTACAACTACTTTATAAACAGTATTTCCAGCCACATAACCGCTTGGAGCTTTTGTTTCTTTCAGATAATATACGTCACCATAGGAAAGGTTGCTCAATGTAACAGTTCCGTTTTCATCACTTCTTAATGTTCCAAGTGATGTGGTTAAAGCTTCATCATCATAAATACCAAATTCTGCGCCTTTCAGACCTATTTTGGTTTCAGCATCTGTTTTTGTAAAAGTAAGGCTTGTATTCTGAATCTCACCCGGATTTACGATACTGCTGTTTGGAAGTACATAAGTCATCTTACAGTTTGATTTATATGCACCACGTTCCAGATACAGTACTGTCAGACGATGTGTCTCCATACCATGGTCTGTAACATAAGCTTCTTTTTCCGCATCTGTATAGGTCGGCTTTCCAAGAAGAACGGTCCACAGATCTACTTTTTCATCCATCTGGTCATGAATACCACCGACATCGACCACAACCTGATTACCATCCATAACTACCCAAAGGTCATCATCACCAGTAAAGCTGTAAGTCAGTGCTCCGATATAGTCTTTTAATCTGAACTGGATATCATAACGCATTCCAAAGTAATAGTTATGATTTTTATCATCGAATGCTTCACCGTTATCCTTTTCTTTTTCTTTGTAAGCATCCAACGGGAAGAAACTACTCATGTCGTAAACAACGGTTTGACTACCGTTTTTAACAGCGGAGAGTCTATACTCATTACCTGTCCGGTTAAATTTCAGGTTAAAGTCTGTATAAATCTGTTTTCCAAATTTGTCTCCGGCATTTGTTGTTGTAAACAGTCCCGGTTCTACAATCTTGTCACCATTTTTATTTGTACCCATATCCAGGGCTCCGGTACTTACATCTACGCCGTTAATAATATCTTTGTAAATATAAGAGTCACGAGCTTGAGCCCATTCATTGATATCTACATCGCCCTGTCCGTCATTGTAGTTTTTGCATACAGAATAATCTTCTCCAGACTTTCTAAATCTATCAGCACCACCCATTGCAAAACGTCTGTCTTTTGCTACTTCTCTGCTTTCTGCTGCTTCAACGTAGTTGGATGGATCATTGATGCTCTTCTGTCCGGATGGTGGATTGATCTGATAATCATAAAATGTAACATTTCCGCTGACATCGCCATCCGTAGTTGCCTGATAGAATACACAGTAATTTGTATCCTCATTCAGCGTCTCTGCAATCTGACCATCTTGTATCAGAGTTAATGCATTTCCTGTGGCATTTCCATCTGCATCTGCTTTATATACGGAAGCAAATGTATAGTTGTCACTCTTCTGAGCTGCAAGGTTCAGTGTTCCTCCTTTGTTCAACGTATAAGTCTTGCCGGCAAAAAGTTTTGTTTTCGTATCGCTTACCCGGTAAGTCACATGCACCTGAAGCTGTTTTGTTGCTGCTATTGTATAAGTAGAAGTACCTGTTGCCGCTGTTGCGATAGCATCATTATTAAAGGTTACTGTTTCTGATTCGGCTACATTTTCTTCTTCTGCTACATTTTCTTCTTCTGCTACAGTTTATGCTGTGTAGAAGCCATAAATCTGGTTTTTATCTGCCGAGATTTGAAGTGCCTGACCTTCTCCGGCTGCAACTACTGTTTTGTCAATTGTTTTTAATGAAGCATCATGGCTAAAAGCAGTTGCATTTTCTAAATTCATATTTAGATTTTCAAAGCGAAGTGCAATGGTTGTATTAGGTTCTGATGACACACCATTTACTTTAAAATCAACCTTACACATGACCGCAGCTGTAAGTGCTTCATGTTCTTTCAAATTGCTCTGAATTGCATCTAGAATACTTTCCTCATTTTCAACTTCTGCTAGATCCATCGTAATTTCGTCTGACGGATCATCTAGATAGAAAGCATTTTCAGGAATGTCTGCATATACAGTGCCTATTGTCTGATCATCCGCATTTTTCATTTCTTGCGTCAGTGTCATGGCCTGGCAGCCTATCTTGTCATTAAATCCATCCACATTATCATCAGCAAATGCTGATATCGTACTGCTAAGCACTAATACCATGCAAAGCATGAATGCTATTAAACGTTTCTTTGTATTACTTTTCATGGCGTCCTCCTTCTATTCCTCAATTCTGACTTCATAATTGTTATCAAGTGCTCCGTCTATCAGCTTCAATAATTCAAGGGCACTGCGGAAATGCTGCTCTCGCTGCTCTTCCACCCAGGTAACGCTGCCCTGCCAGGTACCGTTCTGCTGATCCATGATTTTTATTAAAAAAGTTCTTGTATTTTTTTGCTTTTTATTCATGTCAGTTTTCATCTGCCCTTCCTAATTATTTAGACTTTTTTATCTTATATTGGTATTGTATCTGACAAAGCATTACGTGAATCATTACCAATAACGAAAAATATTAACTTTTTTAAGTTATAACAAGAAATAGTCATGTTTTTGTAATAATATAATGATTTGATACCATGGTCAAAAGGTCAGAAAGCCGATGCAAGCTTGCTTACAAGAGGATTTTTGACCTCTTGACCCGCCAAAAACATGAGTAAGTAGCCATTTTTCAAAGAAAAATGAGCGGATTACGAATGCTTTTGAGGATTACGAGAGTGCAAAGCACGTAGCAATCTGGTATCAAAGGGATCAAAATACCTTTGGGTCCAAACATCATGATTTGTAGGAGTGCGTAATATTTGTGTCTGACTCTACTATATGTATTGGGATATTAGAATAGAAGTAAAAGTGGGAAATAATGTGATGGAAGTGCAAAAAGTATAGATTGAGGGGAGCGCATAGAAAAGGAGTGATCTGGTTATAGCGGTGAGGGAGAGGGATTTTCCGGACAAAAAGATCCCGTGACTGATATAGGGGGAGATGCACTGCATCTTAGACGGTGATCAGTCACGGGATGGGGGTAAGGGTTATTTAGTTTTTATTCAATGCCTAATTCTTTTAATAGTTTCTTTTGATATTCGATGTCTTCGGTAGCGCGTTCGAGGTCGCTGTAGCGTTTGGCTTTTAGGAGATATTTGTTTAGTAGTTTAAATTCATTTAATTCTGCTCTGATTTCAGCGCGTCCTTCCATAAGCCCTTCCGCTCTACCTTCTTCTCTGGCATCTTCCTTCAAGGTTTTCTCATATAAGTCTTTATCATATGTCGTCAGGATCATATTCGTCACCTCCGCTCGATGTTTCTTGAGAAAATCTGCCAACACGTCCTGATTAATACAGGTATCAATTGCTTTTTCTAATGCATCTTCCACAGAAGGTTCCGACTGTATATATTCCCTGACACATTGGACGAATATGGAATATTCTTCAAGCCTTCTGCAGTGCTTCATCAGTTCCTGATTGTGACCATAGTTGATGTTCAACATGGTTGCGGTGCATTCCAGGCAAGGTGCTTCGTTATCTGTATTTTCAAAGCAGTCTGAAAGCCTTAACTCCATGGAGTCTGGCTGGTTTTTTGTACCATTGTAAAAGACAATATATTTCGGTTTTGGAAGCCGGACTCTTTTTTCATGGTAGATCATCAGATTATTATCTGCAACATACTAAAGATCATTCTCCATAACCGGTCCTTATACTGCCGGTTGTGAGTTTGTTTGCTATGGCGAGATTTCTTCTTTTGTTTTCTCATTGCTTACCTCCATTATAATAGAAAACAGTTCATAAGTAAATTCGCCATATCTCATGTTTCATGTAGATATAAGATTTTTTCTACAATCAAAGAATTCATATATCATATATGATTCGATTTTCTACATACGCCTATTCTGATGGTATTGGAGTTTTTTGTGAAAAGCAATTAAGAAAGAATAAAATTATAAGATAATTAAAAGGCACCCTCCGATCATATTCCGTGATCAGACAATGCCTGTATAATTCTTATTCATTCATGTAATGATATCTCTCGCAATGCCATTTCTTTAAACGAATGCATTGCTGAGAATTTTAAGCAGTTCAAGTACGCTTACAAACTGCTGCGTAGAGTTACCTTCGACCCAGCGGACGATGCCCTGCCAGGATGAATTCTGGCGGTATCTGACATTGAGAAAGAAAGTCCCTTTTTGTCCACGATTCTCGATGAAATCTTCCGGTGACCGTACTTTATTAAGCCGGTCAACACTTGAAAACTGGGTTGAAGTGAAAGAACGTGCGCTGGTGGATGCCTGTGGAAATTCGAGTCTGTCGAAGAAATCATCAGCTAATTCGATCAGCTGAAGGATATTGGTGAATTTCCAGGGTTCTTTGCTGTAGCAGTGATAAATTCGACCGGACAGCTCTCCATCATTAATATTATCAATACACATGTTAATAAAGTTTGGTGCATACCAACTGATTTGATAGCTCTGTTCCATAAATTATCTCCATTTCTGCCCTGCTGCGAAGATAACATGATTGCAGCTTACCAGGTTTTATTCTCAGTATTGAACTGAATCGGTGAATCTTGCTGGTCTACTTCGGCTACAGAGGACACGAAGTAGTCCAGGTACTGCTTCCAGCTTTTATGCTCTCTGGAGAAGTATCTCTGGATTCTGTCGAAAATCATGCTGCTGTTCTCTTTATTCGTACCAACGAGAAGTATCAGAAACTGTGATGGGCTGTATTTGGTAAAGGAGTCCCCTTTACGCAGACACTGCTGGATCGTATTCTGAAGCTCACCTGAAAGAACTTCAAGCTTGTCCGGCTTGTCCATCGGCATTCCTTTTCCGTTGGTGATGCTACATAACATTAAGTATACGGACTGTCCGTTCCTCTCAATGATTCGGGAAACGAGACGGTAACTGTCACGGAAACTTGGCAGGCTGCAGTAAAAAGCACCGCCGCGTATATCGTCCTCTTTCAGACGTTCCTTGATGTCGCCGAGTTCCTGTGGTTTGTAGTTAAGGCGGCTGCTCATCTGCTCGAACTGCTGCATCATATGTTCAGAAGGGCGGATTCCAAGCTCTTCGAAAAATAATTTGGCAGTGTTCTCATATTCCTGCACAGCATCCTTATAGCGGTTCAATGCCATATAGCAGTCGATGCGGACGGATTGCCATTCATCGAACGGATATAACTGGCATGCCGGCTCACAGAAACGAAGCGCCTCTTCATAATCTCCGCGTTCGATCAGAAGCTTACAGAGCTCCTGAAGGGATTCAGAATAAATATTCTTATATTGGACGCTTTCAACAAGGACCCATTCATCTCCTGAAAGTTCTGGAAGAAATTCCCCACGGTACATCAGACAGATCTTCTTAAGAAGTGCCAGCTTTTTTACCTTATCGGTACACGTCTGCACGTCTTTTGACAGAACCTTAAACTGATGTGCATCAACTTCGGTCGGCATCGGAGCATCCCATCGATAAATACCTTTTTTGATGTTGATATAATCATGACTCGGAAGTCCGGCATCTACGATGATCTTTTTAAGACGGTGTGCGGTTACCCGAAGGTTGTTGGCAGCATCGGCAAGTTCTTCTCTTCCGTATAATTCATCAAGAAGCTTATCTCTGGAGATACCGGTATCGCCATGGTAGAGTAATATCTGCAACAATTTCATTGCTTTTGTCGTTGTGTTGCGTCCGAATGATACGGGAATCTCTCCGTAGCTTGCTGAGAATCCTCCGAATAAACGAACCTTTAAGACAGGTAAATGATCACTCATAAATTAACCCCCAATTTTACTATTGTGATGGTTTATAACTGATTTCTATTGTAATGGTCTTTGATTTCTTTGTCAAATAAATTAAAGCATATTAGACCAAATAACTTCTTTTAATGTTTTGATTATGCTATACTTTTTCTAGTTGAGTTTTTGGGACTGTTTCACTGTGGAAAAGAAAGGAGGAATTCTGTGCGGCAGAACGGTTTATATGAACAAAAAAGACGCTGGCAGAGGATTTTTCTTTTCTTTTTTCTGCTATTTCTGACAGGTGTACTGATACCTGGCGGATGTGCATCGGGGGGGAAAAAAAGCCAGTCCGGGGAAAAGGGGGATCCGAGAGATCCATCGGTGCAGGTGCTTCAGACGGAGGCTTCCGGTGAAGTGACATATGGAAATGACCTGGTTGTACTGGATGCATCCCATACGGCAGATGGCTATGTGATGATCTGTTATAATGGAAGTAATGAAAAAGTCAAGCTCCAGGTGACATCCCCGGATGGCACAGAGTATACCTATCCGGTTACGGTTGTTGGTGATTATGCGGTTTATCCGCTTCCGGGCGGGAATGGTTCTTATAAGGTAACACTTCTGGAGAGTGTGTCTGTAGAGGACAATCTGTATGCGGTAAGCTTTACCCAGGATCTGGATGTACAGATCACAGATGAATTTGCCCCGTTTCTGCATCCGAATTATTATGTGAATTTCACGGCAGATTCCAAGTGTGTAAAAAAGGGTGAGAGTCTTGCAGGAAAGGACTGCTATTCTGATCTGGATGTGGTAACGCAGATTTATAATTTTGTAATTAAAAATATTTCCTATGATAAAAAGAAAGCGGAGAATGTTCCGTATGGGTACACACCGGATCCGGATGAGACACTGGATACCGGGAAAGGAATCTGTTTTGATTATGCGGCGTTGATGTCGGCAATGCTCCGGTCGCAGCGGATTCCGACGAAGCTGGAGGTTGGCTATTCCGGTGATGTGTATCATGCATGGATCAGCTGTTATGTTGATGAGATCGGCTGGGTGGATAACATCATTGAATTTGACGGAAAGAACTGGTCGATCATGGATCCGACACTTGCTGCAAACAACAGTGCTTCGGATGTGAAGAAGTATGTGGGAAATGGAAAGAATTATGTCACAAAGTATACCTATTAGATAAAAGGAAGCCGGATAAGAAGAATGTGGCAGGAATGTGAAAAGGAGGATGGCATATATGGAAAAGCGGACACAGCAGGGGAAGCTTACGAATCTGGAAATTGCTTCGTTCTGCAGTGAAATGGCAATGATCTTGAAGTCTGGGATTTCTGCCCTGGAGGGAGTTGATCTTCTCCGGGAGGATGCGCAGACGAAGGCAGAAAAAGAGCTGCTGGATGAGATTTATCAGTCAGTGATGGATACGGGCAGGCTGGATCAGGCGCTGGAAGAGACGAAAGTATTTCCGGAGTATCTGATCCGTATGACGCAGATCGGAGAAGAGACAGGAACTTTAGATGAAGTAATGGAATCTCTGGCGGAGCATTATGACCGAGAGGAAGCGATCAGGAGAAGTGTCCGGAGTGCCATCTCCTATCCCCTTCTGATGATCGGGATGATGCTGGTGATCATTATCATTTTGATGACAAAGGTTATGCCGGTATTTGATCAGGTGTTCCGCCAGTTTGGTCAGGAAATGACCGGATTTTCAAGAGGGATCCTGCTTGCAGGCAATGCTCTTTCCAGATATTCGGCGGTGTTAGCGGTACTTTTGGCGGTAATCGTCTGTGCGGGTATTTATTTTACAAAGACAGAGAGCGGCAGAAAGAAAATGTATCACATCGGATCCGGGTTTGCATTTTCAAGGGAGCTGAAGGATAAGCTGTCGGCATGCCGGTTTGCCGGAGGAATGTCACTGGCGCTGAAAAGTGGACTGACGCCGGAACAGGGAATGGAATTTTCAGAGAACCTGATCGAGGATGATGATTTCCGGAAGAAAGTAGCAGAATGCAAAGCGGATATGGAAAATGGAACGGATATCGCAGAGGCACTGGTGAAAGCCGGAATCTTCACAGGTGTTTATGCGCGAATGACATCCATTGCCGGGAAAGCCGGAATGATGGATGAGATGATGGGAAGGATTGCCGATGAGTGTGAGGAGGAAGTGGATGAAAAGCTTTCTTCTATGATTGCAGTTCTGGAACCGACGCTGGTGATCATCCTGTCGGTGATCGTCGGAACGATCCTTCTGTCGGTTATGCTTCCGCTTCTTGGAATTATGTCAGGACTTTAGGAGGTATGCTATGTGGAGAAAAGAACGGGAACGGTTTTATCACGGAAAACGGCAGCACCCACTTCGGAATTTCTGTCTGTCCCTTCTGCTGTTTGTATGTATCTGCAGTGCTTTTTTCAGTGGATTTGAAAGGCTTTCGGACACGACAAGACGCAGGCAGAAGGAAAGTCTGGAAAATGCACTCTGGCGTGGTGTGACGCAGTACTATGCGCTGGAAGGACACTATCCGGAGACGCTTGATGATCTGACGGAAAACTGTGGGATCCAGTATGACAAGAAGCAGTTTTTTATTGATTATCAGATTGCCGGTGCCAATATTCTTCCGGACATTACGGTGATCGAACGATAGGAGGAAATGGGCATGAAGCGTAGAAATGAAAAAAAGCATGTGATTGATTTTCTTTTTCCTCTTGCAGTCTTTTTCGTGCTGGCGGCATCATCGGTCGCCATTGTGGTTCTTGCATCGGGATTTTACAGCCGGCAGGTGAAGACCTCGTCAGCTTCCTATTCGGGACGGACGGCACTTGCCTATGTGACGGAGAAAATGCACCAGAATGATGAAAATGGTGCGATAGCAGACGGAACCTTTGATGGGGAAAATGCTCTCGTGATCCGGCAGCGTTATGATGAGAAGGATTATGTGACATATCTGTATGCGTATGATGGATACTTAAGAGAGCTTTTTGTCCGGGATGGAACGGAAGCAAAAGCATCCGATGGACGGAAGATCCTGGCAACAAAGGACTTCGAGGCTAAGGAAACTTCAGATGGGATTTTTCATCTGTATTGTGAAAATGAAGACGGGAAAAAGACAGATACATTTGTCAGTGTGAAGAGCACTGCAAGATAGATGGGAGAGGATTTATGGAACGGACACCGGCAAAGCGTTCCAGCCTGTTTTTGCTGGAACTGATGATTGCAATTTTATTTTTCTGCCTTGCTTCTGCGGTGTGTGTGCAGATTTTTGTGAAGGCGCACACGACCAGCCGCGAGACACAGGAACTGAATACGGCGCTTGAGAAGGTTTCCGGGTATACAGAGCTTTTTCTTGCGGATGCGCTGACGGAGGACACGGAGGTCTTCTATGACGCAGACTGGCAGGAATGCAGTAAGGATGAGGCTTCGTATGAGATCGTGATCCGGGTGGAGCCGGATGGAAAGCTTTTGCATGGAACATTTACGGTGCAGCGCCTGTCCGGAGAACAGCCGGAAGAAATCTATTCGGTGGAAACAGACCGGATGACAGGCACGGAAAGGGAGTGACAGGATGAAGAGAAAGAAAAGGGGATCATACCCGGGGATTCAGATCGGAACGTCATACCTGCTTGTGATCTTTGTGATCCTGTGTCTGGTGACATTTGCCACACTCTCACTGTCAAGTGCAAAAAGGGATCAGAGTTATAGTCAGCAGCTTGCCGGTCGGGAAACGGCGTATTGTGAGGCAAATGCAAAAGCGGCGCAGATCATGGCGCAGATCGATGATGCATTTGCAAAAGAGGATCCTGTATTTGCGATTCGACAGATTGAGGGCGTGACAGCTGAGGAAGACGGAGCGAATCTGGATATTTCCTATATGGTTCCGGTCACGGACAGTCAGAATCTGGAAGTCGAGATCCTGGCAGATCCGGTAAAGGGAACGCAGAAGGTTGTAAAATGGAAAGAGTCAGCATCTGAGAAATGGGAAGAAAAGTCAACACTTCCGGTCCTTGGAAGTGACTGACGCGAAAGGAGTTTGAGCTATGGATATCATTGTACTGCTTCAGCAGGCAGTTTTAAATCATGCATCGGATATATTTGTTGTAGCAGGTCTTCCGGTTTCTTATCGGGCAAATGGAAGAATCTGCAGGGAGAAGGAAGAAAAGCTGATGCCGCCGCAGACGAAAGAATGCGTTGAGGAATTATATAAGCTGGCAGGAGGACGGGACATCCGGGTTCTTGAAGAAAAAGGAGATGATGATTTTTCTTTTGCTGTTCCGGGACTTTCGAGATTTCGTGTCAGTGCGTACAAACAGAGGGGGGCGCTCTCAGCCGTTATCCGTGTGATTACATTTGAACTGCCGGAGCCGAATGAGATCGGGATTCCGGACCCTGTGATGAGCTTTTATAACCTGTCAAAAGGACTGGTGCTTGTGACGGGCCCGGCGGGAAGTGGAAAATCTACTACGCTTGCCTGTCTGGTGGATAAGATCAATCATTCAATGGAAAAGCATATCATTACGCTGGAAGATCCGATCGAGTATCTGCACCGGCATGATAAAAGTATTGTAAGCCAGAGGGAGATCAATGTGGATACGGAAAGCTATGTCAATGCACTACGTGCTTCGCTCCGGCAGAGCCCGGATGTGATCCTGCTTGGTGAAATGCGTGATTATGAGACGATCGATGTGGCAATGACAGCAGCGGAAACCGGGCATCTGGTATTTTCTACCCTGCATACGATCGGAGCAGCAAATACGGTTGACCGTATCATTGATGTATTTCCGGCAAACCAGCAGAGGCAGATTGCAGTTCAGCTGTCCATGGTATTGCAGGCTGTAATTTCACAGCAGCTTGTGCCGACAGTGGATGGAAAACAGGTCCCGGTATTTGAGATCATGACGATCACTCCGGCGATCCGCAATATGATCCGCGACAATAAGGTTCCGCAGATTGATGGGATCGTGTATTCATCTAATAAAGAAGAAATGCATTCGATGGATTTTGGCCTTCTGAATCTGTATAAAGAGGGGAGGATCACGGCGGAGACGGCTCTCTCCTATGCATCAAATCCGGAAATGCTGAAGAAAAAGCTATAGAGAAACATAACAGGAAGGGGCTGCGGTGAAGCAGTCTCTTCCTGTTTATCGTCAGTGTTTTAAGATTTAGTCAAGGGCTGCAATTGCTTCGATCACGATATCATACTGTTTTTTGACATCGGCGATCAAACCGTCAAGGTTGTCGTATTCCTGGCTGCGGAGCTTTTCGGTCAGAGCACTGCTGACATTGTAAAGTGCAGTAAATCCAAGGTTTACGGCAACACCTTTTAAGGTATGCATTGCACGAAATGCGGTTTCGTAGTCCTTTTTAGCCCAGGATTCTTCAAATAAAGCCATATTGTTGTCTTGCGGAAATTTGAGGACAAATTTGTGTATCATATTTTCATTCATAAACCGGTGAAGAATATCATTATAATCGCCACCAATTTTTACATAACATTCTTGAAGTGTCATTGTCTACAGTCCTTTCTGAACTTTTTTATCTTTGTGAAATCCGTATATTTTTGCCCCCAACATTTTAACATGATTGTAGCATGGCGCGTTATGCTTTACAAGATATTTCATATTATGAATTGTTATGGTAATGAAAAAGGCTTATTTATTCGAAGAAATTGCATCATTTAACTGATTGTACCATTCTTTAGTCTGTGCTTCGTTGCTGCTGTTCAGAAAAATGGTGGTATCTGTTGTCTTTATCTGAAGAACCGGAGGATGTTCAATCCAGATATACATCTGGCAATGTCCGGTTTTGCTGCCACGGAAATTACCGAGAAGTTTGCTGTTATCTTCGGAACCATCAGACCGGTAGAATTTTTCATCCGGCAGATTATCCAGAAGAGTTACTGATTCCACATCAGCGAGAGCAAAGGTTGCTGTTTTATAGCCGGATGTAATAGAATACTGGGCAGCATTTTCCGTCAGGCGGATCGGTGTAAAATCGATCCGGATACAGAGGATACACATCCAGAGGAGAAGAAGTCCGGTGCCGACGAGCATTCCTCCGGTGACATATTTTGCAGAAGGGTGTCCGTAGTTCAGAGAATAATTCATGCTGTTCACACGGTCCTGTACAAAATACCGTTTGTCATTTGGATTGTTGTACCAGCCTTTTCGCCAGTAATAGTCATCATCAATATAAAATGGTGTGCTGTCCTGGGAGAGGATCCGCTCTTTTTCCTTACGTAGCCAGAAAAACATGATCAATATGATGGCAGCCGGTATCAGTTCGAGGAAAATGTAGATGCCCATTCCAACTCCGCCAATCCAGTTGCTGGATGCAATATCCCGGATGATCCCGAGATAGGCGCCGGTATTGCAAATGTTGGAGACAAAAAGGAATATGGTGTATAAACGCTTTTCCAGTGCATTGATCTGCAGGTTGATCTGTGAATTTTCACTGTAAATTTTGTTTGGCATATGGGCGAATAAATAGCCGGTACCCATGTAAGCTGCCGCGACAAGAATTGTGCAGAGAAGCATGACTCTTCCATCACTTTCGGTCAGCAGATAAGTACGGACCTGTGGGAAAAACAGAGGGATCAGAATCACTGCAGCCGGGATCAGATGAAGCTTTGCAGGCAGTATCTTTTTCGCAATTTGTGAGGAAGTACGGGTATCCACTGCAGCGGACACATCTGCATTTGCTGAGCTGATCCATCCATTTTTCTGCTTAATGTCGTATACTTTCTGATGATAATGATAGACACGGAGGATGGTAAGAAGGCAGAATTCTACGAACCACAGTGTCCATACGGTAATAAAAATAGAAAAGTAAGTAAAGCAAAGCAGGCATACCGCAATTCCTGCCAGCATGTTCCACAAATAAAACTGGCGGTTGCGCTTTTTATAAAGCTGGAGAAGCTCTTTTACGTCGGGATGTTCAAGCTCAGATTTAGGAATATGGACTCCCATCAGCATTCCTTCCCGGTATTTTGCAATATTTCCATAGACTCCGGCAAAGATGCCGACCATGGAAATGTCTGTAATTAAAAATATAATCAGCATCATCATTTCGCTGTTACCTCCATTTCGTTAAATGCTCTCTGGCAGAATTCCAGGAAGTCGGTCAAAGTCATGCCGTGGAACTTTGCTTCTGCGCTTAAAAGTTCCAGTTCATCTGCCAGCTTTTCGTCAAAGCGGTTATCTTGTGGAGCAGAGGAAGTGGGATAACAGATGGTTGTTCCCTTACGGCGGTCTGTCTCGAGGAAGCCTTCTGTTTTCAAAAGCTGGTAAGCTTTGCTGACGGTCATGGTGTTGATACCGAGATCGGTTGCCATCTGGCGGACGGTCGGAAGCGATTCCCCCGGCTCAAATTCCCCTCGCCCGATTCCTTTGACAATCTCATTGCGCAGCTGAAGGTAGATCGGGACTTCGGACTGCATGTTGATCTTGATGATCATATATCGGCATCTCCTTTCTGTGAGATTTGATTGTATTATACCACGTAATACAAATAATACAATAGGAGGATAAAAAAAACAGGAAAATGATGTACACGCTTTCAAGGTGCAAATAAATCTTAGAATTTGTTTTCCTGAAAGCGCATATGTCAGTTTCCTGGTTTTTTATGTGGTTTGTGTTTTGATTAAGTTAAAAGGATTGGCTGTTTGTATGGGAATTAATAAAATTCTGCATATAAACGCGGATATTTTCCATCTGTTCTTTTGTAACCGGATTGCTATATGGAATCCTGTCAATAATGCGGTTTAAGTAGTCATTTTCCGCTATGATATCAAAGCTTTCTTTGAAGTTAATATCGAAGAAATAGACGATATAAGATACCCAGTAATCCATCTGTGTGACGCGGTCTGCGGAAAGGATACATTTGTTTTTAAAAACTGTTTCGTATACCTTTTGGGTTATGTTCTGTGTACCGAGTTCTTCTTCAGAAACGTTAATAAAGGTGCTTGTGGAGTCTACGAGCTTTACCCGGCAGTTGTCCAGCTTGTCCTCATCACGGATCAGCTTTGCGTGTAAAAGTGTCTGCGGATCTGAGATCTCAGGGAGTTCATAATCGCTGTGGTGGGCGATTGCAGTGTAAATGATGGAGTCCCATTTGTCATCCGGAAGAAAGCGGCGGATCATGCCTTCATCAAAAAGCACCTTTACACCGTAAGCAGCGTGATCCATTGTGCCAGGCTCAAAGCTGTCGTAGCGCTTTAATTGCTCAAAACGCCCGATGTCGTGAAGGAGTGCAATCAGCCTTGCAAGGTCGGTGTCTTCGGCTGAAAGATGCATCCTTCCGGCAAGCTCTTCTGCCTGTTTTACAACGCCGTAGGTGTGGATGATTTTTAATTTTATGCGGTCATTTTCGCGGTCGTATCCGTTAAGGTAAGATTCAAATTCTTGTTGTGCGAGTTGGTAGTACATGAAGTTAAACCTCCTGGAAATATATGGTTAGTGATTAAAAGCTTTATGAATATGATAACACAAATTTTATTCTTTTTTAAATTGTTTCTACCAGAAGAAAACGGTATTATTTGAAATAGGCGTATGTAGAAAATCGAATCATATATAGATATGAGTTTATTTATTGTAGATAAAATTTTATATCTAAACGAAACAAGATTGTCATAAAAATGCCTCTCTATTCAGATATTCTAATAAATTCATAAGCAATCCGCGGAGTCCCGTCACTGACGTAAATAATCCCACATTCTTCAAATCCATTCTGCTTAAAGCAAGCCTGCATTGGTTTATTATCCTTGTGGGTATCTACACGCAGATGTGAGATCTGTGTCTTGCAAAAATTAAAGCAAGCCCGTGCAATCCCTTTGGTTGTTCCGTCAGATGCAAGGCGGTGAACGGTTCCGTATGGAGCCTCGGAACGCCAGTTTCCATTTTCAATGAGTTGATAGTTCGGTTCGTCTCCGATGATAAGTGTAAAAGTGGCAACGACCTTATCATTTTCTACGCAGACATAACTGTTACCATTCTGGATATCCGGTTCGAGATCTTCGAGAGCCGGATAATTTGCATTCCATTGTGTCGGGTTTCCGTTTGCGTGCATGAACTGGCGGGCGGTGTTAAAAATATTTAAAATCGTGTCTACATCTTCTGGAAGTGTTTTTCTGATTAACATAGTGTTTCTCTGCCTTTATTTGTTTTTTGATGTATTTGAAGTATAACATTTGAAATAAAAAAAGAAAAGGTGGAGAAGAAAACTGAAAGATAGAATCCCTTGCTATTCCCCCACCGCAATGATAAAATCTAAGAAACAGTGGTGCGAAAAGGAGTTGAGAAGACGATGCCAAAAGTATTCAATACAACAGCAGTATGCATACCGGAAGAACATTATATGGTCGATATATCCGGACGGCTGGAGGAGATCAAAAGCCTAGTAGATGCCGGCAAATATTTTACGATCAACCGTGCGCGGCAATATGGAAAGACAACAACACTTCGTGCATTGTATCGCTATCTGCAAAAAGAATATTATGTTGTCCTTCTGGATTTTCAGACTTTTGACAATGATAAATTTGAAAATGGGAATGTTTTTTCGGCAGCATTTATCAATTCATTTTTACGGTCGTTAAAAAGAAATACTCTTTCACCAGAACTGGAAGATGCGATAAAAAATATTTTGCATAGTACGGATTATACAGATAAGTATTTTTCCTTAAAAGAGCTATTTGAACAGTTGAGTGATCTCTGTGCGGCAGCTGAAAAAAAGATTGTACTGATGATTGATGAGGTTGACAGTGCATCGAATAATCAGGTGTTTCTGGATTTTCTTGCTCAGCTTCGTGCTCAGTATATTGAAAGAGATATACAGCCGACATTTCGAGCTGTTATTTTGGCGGGTGTATATGATGTAAAGAATTTAAGGCGGAAAATCCGTCCGGATGAAGTTCATAAATATAACAGTCCGTGGAATATCGCAGCGGATTTTAAAGTGGATATGAGCTTTTCAAGAGAAGAAATTGCAGGAATGCTCGATGAGTATGAAAAAGATTATCATACAGGAATGGATGTGGAATTACTTGCCGGACTGATCAGAGAGTATACATCCGGATATCCATTCCTGGTGTCGAGGATATGTCAGCTTCTGGATGAGGAAATCAGTGTGAAGAAGGAGTATGGCGGTAAGAAAAGTGCATGGACGAAGAAGGGATTTTTGGAAGCGGTAAGGATTTTACTTTCAGAAAAAAATATGCTGTTTGAGTCGTTGCGTGAGAAGCTGGAAAGCTATCCGGAATTGAACAGTATGCTCTATTCACTTCTATTTACGGGAAAAGCGATTGTGTATAATTATTATGAGACATCAATCAATATTGCGACCATGTTCGGGTTTGTGAAAAATGAAAATGGAGTGCTTGCAGTTTCCAATCGTATTTTTGAAACCTGGTTATATAATCTGTATTTATCATCTTCGGAGATGCAGAAAAAGGAGATCTATGCGGCATCGTTGATTGACAAGAATCAGTTTATCACAAATGGTTATTTGAATATGAGATTGGTCCTTGAAAAATTTGTGCAGCATTTTCATGATTTATATGGCGACAGTGACGAGACATTTCTTGAAGATGAAGGTAGAAAATATTTTCTTTTGTATTTAAGACCGATTATCAATGGAACAGGCAATTATTATATAGAGACTCAAACCAGAGAGCAGAAACGGACAGATATTATTGTAGACTATTTGGGTGAACAGTATATTATCGAAATGAAGATCTGGCATGGAAAGGAATATAATAATCGTGGGGAAAATCAGTTGATAGAATATCTTAATGATTACCATGTGAAGAAAGGATATATGATCAGCTTTAATTTTAACAGGAAAAAAGAAACCGGTATCAAAGAAATTACAATTGACGGAAAGACAATTATAGAAGCAATTGTGTAGCAGTCAGAATTAAAAATTGTGTAACAATCAGAATTAAAAAATGCCAGGCAGGATACAGCATGCAAAGGAGGAAAAGGGATTGCTGTACCCCGTCTGGCGTTTTCGTATACGGGAAGCTTGGGGGATTTCCCATATACGATTTACTGAATTTTATCGAATGTAATATGGGCATTTGGGGAATGCACCACAATCTTATAATCATTTGGATAATATCTTGTAGAGAATACGAATTCTCCGTCATTTACAAATACTTCAACGGAAGAAGTATCTGCAAGGATTTTTACATTTTCCAGAGTGCCGACTTCGGCGTAGCGAAGGCTTCTGCCTGCGGATACGGAAGTTTTACTTTTGGTTGTGAAATGCATCTGGAACCGTCCATTCTCATAGTCAAGGATCAGTTCATCTGAAAGGACAGCCTGGAAATGATTCTCCTTAATTCCATCTACATTTACTTCATATACCGGGCAGCCGCTCTGGGTAAGTTCATTCTGAACATCTTGAAGCTGTTGTTTTTTTGCATCCAGCTCGCGAACCGGTTTCTGGCAGACTTTGCCATCTTTTATGAAGACTTCTCTTGGAAATGTAAAGCAGTGCTGCCATCCGTCTTTGATGGTCGGATTGGTATATTCTTCGCAATCCGGCATTCCCATCCAGCTGATATGGATGCGTCTTCCATCTTCTGCTTCGAAGCTCTGCGGAGCGTAATAGTCAAAACCATAATCCCACAGATGATATGGGGATAATTTGTAGGAATCTAAAATGTCGCCGTCTACAAGGAAGTAACCGGACTGGTATACATTTCGGTCAGCCCACTCTTTGCCTTCCAGGCCCTGGACGGAGGAGGAAAGGATTTTGATGCCGTCCGTTTCAAAATAATCCGGGCATTCCCACATATAACCGAAAGGCTTTTCGGATTCTATACGGCTGTGGAAGTGCCAGTTTATTTTATCGGAGGATTCAAAAATCAGTGCCTGACCGACATCATTTTTAGTACGTGCGCCCTGGATCATGTAGTAGGTATCGTCCTTTTTCCAGACCTTCGGATCGCGCACATGGCAGGTCAGGTCAGAAGGATAATCGCTGTTGCGGAGCAGTTCTTTTTTGCTGCCAAAATGGATTCCGTCTTTGGTTGTGACGAGTACGGTATTTGCCTCACGGCCGGTGTTGATATAATCAAAATCTCCATCTTCCAGTTTGACATTTCCGGTGTAGTAAAGATACATTGTACCGTCTTCGAGGAAGGCAGATCCGGAATATACACCGTGGCAGTCAAATGGCTGATCCGGGTAGAGGGATACACCTTTGTATTCCCAGTCGATCAGATTGGTGCTGGTGTAATGACCCCACATTTTCACACCGCCTTCGGCGTTAAATGGGGAGTACTGGAAAAATGCGTGGAACACACCATCCATCTGACAAAGTCCGTTCGGATCGTTGAGCCAGCCAACCGGAGGCATCAGGTGCAGTTTCTCGCGGAACTGTGTGCCGGATGTCTGTTCTTTTGCTGTCTGGTTCTCTTCTGCTGTATTTACTAAGTTTACAAGATCTCTGGTTAATGCGTTCATATTGATTCACTCCTGGAAATAGTTCCGCAGGCAACGGTTCGGAAAACGTATTGATACGGATATCCGACACCTGCCGCGGGAGACAAATCTGATTATTTGTCATGAGTTATTTTATTTCGTAAGTTTCATAACAGATGATTTACCGGTTACAGTGCCGGGTGCGGCACATTCTACAGAATCATACAGATCTGTATTGGTAAGAATCATCATGGTTGTTGCCGGATGTCCGGCTTCTTTTATTGCATTTAAATCTGCTTTGATCAGCACGTCTCCGGCGTGTACTTTTGCACCGTCAGATACTTTCTTTGTAAATCCAGTTCCATCCATTTTTACAGTGTCGATTCCGACATGGATCAGAAGCTCTGCGCCGCCGTCAGTCAGGATGCATACTGCGTGACCGGTATCAAAAATGCTTACGATTTCGCCATCACAAGGTGCGGTGATGATGCCGTCAGCAGGTTCGATCGCTACGGTTTTTCCAAGGACTTCTGCTGCAAATGTATCGTCTGCGATTTGATCATTTGGAATGATCTTTCCATTTACCGGAGCATTTAACACTTCTTCGGAAGAAGTGGTTTTTGTATTGCCTGAAGCTGTTTTAGTTTCGGAAGCAGCAGATTCTTCGCTGTCTGTTTCCTCAACAGAAGCTGCAACAGTAACAGGAGCTTCTGCGACTGGTTCTTTCTTCTTGTCTTTGTAAAGTGCGAAGGATACTGCAAATGCAACACCGACTGCGATTGCCATCTCAATGACGTACTGAAGTGGCTGGTTCAGGCAGAGCAGGATTCCGAAGATACCGGTTACACCTGTTCCTTTTGCACCGAGGTGAACAAGGGAAGCATAAAGGGCTCCGCATCCTCCACCGATGCATCCGGCGATAAATGGTTTAAAGAATCTTAAGTTTACACCAAAGATTGCAGGTTCTGTAATTCCCATAAATGCACTGAGTGATGATGGAAGTGCAAGGGATTTGATTTTCTGGTCTTTTGATTTTACAGCAACGGCAAGTGCTGCCGCACCCTGTGCCACGTTTGCTGCACTTGCGAGTGGCAGCCAGTAGGTTACACCGTATTTTGCAAGCTGTCCGATATCGATGGCTGTGTACATCTGATGGATACCGGTAACAACGGTCGGTGCATATAAACTACCCATGATCAGACTTCCAAGTCCGAGTGGAAGTGTCAGCATCCACTGGATTGCTCCGAGGATTGCATTTTCAGCCCATACGAAGATTGGTCCGACGATGGAAAGTGTAAGGTATCCGGTTACGAATACGCTGACAAGCGGTGTGACAAAAAGGTCTAAAACTTCCGGTACGATCTTGTGAAGCTTCTTTTCAAGTACGGATAAGATCCATACAGCGATGACAACCGGAATAACGTGTCCCTGATAGCCGACCATGTCAATGTGATACAGTCCGAAGAACACGCTCTGTGTCTGCTGAACACCTTCTGTTGCAACTGTGTAGGCGTTCTGCAGGGACGGATGGATCATGATCATACCGATAACTGCGCCAAGGTAAGGATTTGCGCCAAATGCTTTTGCAGCGGAGAATGCAATCAGGATCTGCAGGAATGTATAAGCAATGTTACTGAAAAGGGTTGCAAATACATAGATCGAGCTGGTTGTGCTGATGTGTAAGAACCCGTTACTGTTCATGAAATCCAGTGCGTTCATGATTCCCATAAGGAAACCGCTGGCTACGATCGCCGGGATGATCGGCACGAAAATGTCTCCCAGAAGCTTGATGGCTTTCATAAACCAGTTCTGCTTTTCGGCAGCAGCTTCTTTTGCTTCTGCTTTCGTGCTGGCTGTGATGCCTGCGATTGCAATAAATTCATCAAATACTTTGTTGACGGTTCCTGTTCCGAGAATGATCTGGAGCTGTCCGGATGCTTCAAATACCCCCTTTACCCCGTCTGCATTCTCAAGTGCTGTCTTATCCGCTTTCGAGTTATCTGCAATGACAAGGCGAAGTCTGGTAGCACAATGGGCAGCAGATACGATGTTCTTACTTCCACCCACATGATTCAGAATTTCCTTTGCGGTTTTTCTGTAATCCATATTCTCTCCTCCTTTAGATATAATGTGTAATCGATTTCATATCTTATGCTTAAATAATATGAAAAAAAATGCCATTTGTAAAGATGGCATTTTTACTGATAATTCATATTGTTTTTTGTGAAAAGTGTTGAAAGAAACTTTCGTTTCCTTAAGAAACTCCGGGAAAGCAGGAAAATCAGGTATGATTTTCGGAGTCCGAAAGGTCTGTTCCAACAAGGTGGAAGCCGAGCTTCATCTCGATTGGAATCTGTTCGCCTCTTTCAATGCTGTCAAGAAGCAGCTCTGCGCCGCGGATTCCACTGGTTTTGTAGCCGAAATGGATGGTTGGGATTCCTCCGGTGACGGCTTTTAACATCTGGTTGTCACCAAATCCGGTTACCCGGATGGACGTATTTTCAAGGATATAGCGCATTCTTGCACCTGCATCGGCTGCATTTGCCGGAACCTGCTTTTTTAAGTAAGTCTGAATGGCTTCAATTGCTCCCGCTGCTATGGTATCGGTTGCACATGATATGACATCGATATCACATTTGCTTTCCAAAAGATCCAGAGCAGCCTCATATCCGGATTCCAGGGTAAATGCCGAGGTCCGCTTATTTTCTTCTAAAAGTGTGATGCCCGTATTTTTCAGTCCGGCGATAAATCCGTCCTCTCTTGCGGCACCTGCAGCTTTGTCATCACGGGTAACGCCGATGTAAGCAATTCCTTTTTTACTGAATCCGGCAACGGTCTGTCCCATTGCCTTTCCTGCACCGTAATCGTCATGGTAAATGCAGTTGGCAAGGTTGGTGTGCTGTCCGATCACAACAACCGGAACCTTTGTCTCTTTTAAAAATTTCCTGTGACCGGCGGTGAACATCGTACCGACAAGGATAATTCCGTCTACCGGATAGTTTTCAAAGAGGCGAAGATATTCCACTTCCTTTGCAGGGGTGTTGTCGGTCCCGGCGAGAAGCATCTGATAGCCTCTCTCGGCGAGAACACTTTCAATGCCTGCTGTGATCCGGCTGATGGATTCGGAATTGATCTTTGGAACGACCACACCCACCAGGCTTGCTTTTTTGGTGCGAAGCATACGTGCCTGGGCGGATGGCTGGTAGCCGGTCTCCTCGATCACCTTACGGATCTGTTCTTTTTTCTCTTCACTGACGTAGCCGCCGTTCAGATATCTGGATACAGCTGCGCTGGAGACTCCGGCGAGCTGTGCGATTTCTTTGATTGTCATAATATAAAAATCTCCTTCTTATACAACAAGTATAAAAAGGAGATTTCAGGATGTCAAACAGAAAAATTCATTGTAATCAGAATAAAATGTGAACAACTAAGGATGCCAGAGGAATTGCGATCAGTGTACGTTCAAGGAAACATACAACGATTTCCCAGAATTTAATTGGGGATTTGGTTGCTAACATTACTGTTGCTGTTTCTGAGAAGAAAATAATCTGTACCATGGATACCAGAACAACGAATGCTCTTGCTTTTACACATACGGTAACGCCACTTCCCATCATGACTAATACAGGAAGGAACATTTCTGCGATTCCAACCGGGATTGACGGAGCAATCGCTGATACGTCAGGAATCCGGAATAAAACAAGGAGCGGTTGGAAAATGTAACCTAACCATTTGAATACAGGAGTGTATTCTGCAAGGATCAGACCACTTACACCGATGGCTGATAACATGGTCAGTACCTGTGGGAGAACCAGTAAGCTGTCTTTTAAACTGTTCTTTACTTCTACGGATACATTCTTAGCAATATAAGCACGCTTGACTGCACGGTTTATACCGAGAGGAAGAAGGCTGAAACTGAATTTTGTATCATTTTTACGTTCCGCCTCTGTTTGCACATGTCCAGAATAGTATACCTCTTTTTTCTTGCTGATCGGAGGAATTCTTACGGTTATCATTTCGATAATGAATACGAGAACAAAGCTGATCGCGTAAACTTTTACGAAATGATCACCTAGTTTGGCTGTATTGATTACCATGTATGCAAAACCAATACTTACAGCACTGAATCCGGTCATGATAGCGACCATTTCTTTTTCTGTGTAAACATTTCTTTTCCACAATCTGTTTGTGATTAAGACACCAAGTGAAGAAGAGCTTACAAAAGAAGATACGGCATCCAGAGCAGCCTTTCCAGGAACTTTGAATAACGGACGCATCAGTGGTTCCAGAATGGCACCGATAATTTCCAGGATTCCATAATTTAAAAGGAATGGCATGAAAATGGCACCTACGATGATGATTCCAAAAACACCAAGAACGATCGGAGGAATAACGCTTCCACCGGTAGAATCGCCAATGATGATTTCCGGTCCCTGGAATCCTGTGATATTTATATGACAGGCATATAAGACCACATAGATGAAGCCGAGAGCGTACAAAAATGTATGGATAATCGTGTCGTTATCATAAATTTTGGCAAAAGGTGATTCAAGAGTACCTTTTTTCACATACTTAAAATAAATATGACAGACAAAATTTCCGGCAACGATGAGTGTCAAGATCCAGTAGGCAAAATTGCCGAACATATTTACAAAGGCATTATAAATAATACTAAAGATAATTTCGCTCTTACCGTTGTGTGGTACAGAAACAAAAAAAGCTGCGATACCGATAGCTGAACAGATGACTAATCTGAGAATGCCCTTTATAGTCTGGCTTTTGTTCAACTGGATTTTATCAAGTTCGGCGGACATCATATCGCTGTCATAAGTAACTTGTTCGGTAGTAGCTATGGTACTTTCCGTGGTCATAGTCTTAGATTTAACCATAAAAAGTCTCCTTTCCTGAAAAATGCGTATTTTAAGAACAACAGCACCAGTTCCAGTAGAAACTGGTGCTGCCATTTATCTTAAAAATATAATCTAAGATAAATTATTTTCCTTTTTTCTTGAGTGCAAGAATAGAAAGATATTCAAATACGATATTAGCTGCAAGATATGCGGTAATTTCACCATGATCATAAGCTGGAAGAACTTCAACAATATCAAATCCTACAAAATTCAGATCTTTCAGTGCTCTTACGAGTTCCAGTCCTTCGAGAGAAGTAAATCCGCCAACTTCCGGAGTTCCTGTACCTGGAGCATAAGCAGGATCAATAAAGTCAATGTCGAAAGTGAGGAAACAAGGTTTATCTCCTACTCTTTCAATTGCTGTTTCAATCAAAGCCGGAAGTCCCATTTCACGCACCTTGTGTGCCGGGATCAGCTTCATGCCAAGCTCAGCAGCCATCTTGTGTTCATTTGGATCGTAGAGGGATCCTCTCATACCAATCTGAATAGAATGAGATGGATCGATAAGTCCTTCTTCAATCGCTCTTCTGAAAGGTGTTCCGTGATTGTATTTCTGTCCAAATACTTCGTCACACAGATCTGAATGAGAATCAAAATGAACAAGAGCTACAGGACCATATTTTTTCGCTACTGCCCGGAGTTCTGCAAGTGTAATTGCGTGGTCACCACCGAGAACGATCGGACAGGCATTTTTCTCAAGGATTCCTGCCACACCTTTTTCAATTGCATCGTAGCTTGGATGGATGTAACCAGGAGTAATGTTGAAATCACCAATATCTCCGCCCTTAAGGCTTTCCATGATATTAACCTGCATGATTACGTTGTTCGGTTTCATCATTGCAGAAATATTACGGATTGCGTTCGGACCAAATCTTGAACCAGAACGGAAAGAACTTCCTGTATCAAATGGCGCACCTGCAATCGCAAAGTCAAGACCTTCTGCGGTGTCTACCTTTTGCATTCTCATAAAAGTTCCCATGTTACAAAATCTTGGTGATGATAAAGCACTTGCTGGCTGTTTGATTTCTGACATATCTGTATCCTCCTTAAAATCATATGTAATCATTGCGAACGTTCGATATTTGTTTCGTTGAATGTATGATAGCATCTTGTCAAAAGCTTGTGTTATATCGATCTTTGATAAGTTATATGAAAAACCATATAAGAAATAATATAAAAAGATATAGATTACAGAGATTTTTTGTGTTAACATATAAAAAATATCAATAAAGTCAATAGATCCAGAGTATGAAAAAACAGGTAGGTAGTGAGTGAAAATGGATAGCAAATGTTTTCGATATTTTATTGAAGTTTATGAATGTGGATCAATTAACAAAGCAGCCAAACATCTGGGTTTGTCACAGCCAAACTTAAGTGTTTGTATTAAAAATGCGGAAAAAGAACTGGGATTTTCCGTATTTTCAAGAAACAATAACAGAATACAATTAACGAGTGAGGGAGAACTGTTTTTAAAATCCGCCCATAAAATCGTCACGGAACTGGATGCAATCGGAAATATCCCTTCTCTTTTTGTGAATAAGGGGAATATTTCTGTTTCGAGCACGTATTCTTTTGATTTTATGAACCTTTTTATGCAGTTTAAGAAGAAAAATCCGGCGCGGAATATAGAAGATTCATTTAAGGAAACGGGACTGATCCAGGTGATCCGGGACGTTGTGGATAAAAGATACCGGATGGGATTATTTTACTGCTTTGATTCAATCAGTGAAAGCTATTTTGAAATGGCGGAAAAATATAATATGAAGTTGATCCCGATTGCCAAAAGCAAACCGCTGATCCTTCTGACATCGAAGAAGAATCCGCTTGCGCTGCGCAGGGAGATTGAATTTGAACGGATCCGGGAGCTCCGCTGCATTATGTACGAGAACTTCAAATTTGAAGAATGGCTGGGGATTCTGGGCTTTGAAGATGATAATAAGATTCTTTATGTATTTGATCGTGGCGGCCTTCTGGATGCAATCAAGCAAAGCAATTATTCTACCGTTATGATGAAGCGTTTTTCGGATATGTCGTATAGTTCAGAGTGTGTGGAAATTCCTGTTGTGAATGCACCGTGTGGGATGAGCGCGTACCTGATGTACCATTCGGCATATGTACCGAATCCGCGAGAGAAAATCTTTATCCGGCAGTTAAAGGCACTGTTTAACGACTGAAAATATGCGCGAACAAATAAAACGGGGATGCAGATTATATAACTGATCTGTATCCCCGTAAATTTTGGATGTTAAATAAAAGGCACTGCGTGCCGTGACGTATTCTATTATAATCTGCGATACAGATTTTTATAGCGTTTTTTGTCCTCTTTCGTTAAGATAACAGCCAGAAGCATGAATGCGACTCCTGTCAGAAGAACGATGATCCAGGTAAAGGTCGGCGTATGATTTTTGTAAATAAATCCGATCAAAAGCTGGTACAGACTCATAAATCCGATACGGATGATCTCCATCAGCCCGTGGATTCTTCCGCGGTGGCTGGATGGGATACGCCTGGTCATGTACGGGCTTTCCGCCAGCATGTAAGAAATCTCACCCCATGTCAGTACGACCATTGCCGCATAATAGAACGGGATGTGTCCGGAAAAGAGGATGAACATCACGTAGCCGACCAGTGTCAGTAAAAATCCGTAGATTGTCTTTTTCGGTTCGGAGGATCGCTTCAGGATCTGGGTGATAAGTGGTGTGAAGAGAACAACGATAAAGCAGTTGATGCTTGTAACTGTTCCGAATATCACCGCACCGGTATCCCCGTGCAGACGGATCAGATCCATAGGAAAGAGATAATTATACATCTGGTAAAGTGCTGTGTACCCGCTGGTGATCAGAATGAACAGCAGAACAAGCCGGTTTTCTTTAAGAATCGTCAGCAGGCTTTCCCCGTGGCGTTCGGCCTGATAAATGGCGTTGCTATCATTTTCTTCTTTTTCCGGTGTGATATTCTGTACAAAGAAATAGATCAGCACAGAAGAAGTGCCGATGGAAATTCCACTGAGAAAAAATGCAAGCCATAAGTAATTGCGAAACATAAATCCGGCTACAGCGGAAGCCATCACGCCGCCGAGATTTGCTGTCAGATACTGGAGGGAATACCCTCTCTCCCTGTCCTTGCTGAGGGTGATGTCCGCAGTAAGCGAATTGTAGGACGGATTTTCTATGTTCTGGCAGGTCGATGCGATAAACATCAGCACAATGGATTTTGTCGTCAGCGGGATCAGTCCGCAGATGATATAAGAAATGACGGAAATCATATCCAGGTAAACGATATTCATTTTCTTATTAAAACGATCGGCCATCTTTCCACCAATCAGATTTGCCGGGATCGTCAGGATCCCCATCAGTGCCGTGATCCAGGCAACCTGCACGGCATTCATCCCAAGCTTCTGGCTTAAGATCATCGTCAGCATCGGACGGACCATTGCCCCCATGGCCGTCACAAAGCGTCCGAAGCATAAGACATAGTTTTCTTTTCTAAGACCTTTGTATTGTGAAATTAGATTCATGATACGTTTTCCCCTTTGCATATTCCCCAGTTTTAAACTACTAATAATATACAATGCGGGCACTTTTTTGTCTATTTATTCCGTCGGGTTTCAGCAAAAAATGGTGGTTGATTGAAGCCGGAAAATGATGTATGTTAGTACTTAGAAAATAGCAGTTGTAGGGGATTACGACTGAGCGAAAAAGGAGAATATGATGAAATCAGAAGAGGTTACGAGAATACTGGAAAATGCCATCCGTATCGGAAAAGGTGTGATCCGGTATGGAAGTGTCGCATCGTATATTCCGGAGCTTGCCAAGGCAGATAAGAATAAACTGGGGATCTGCCTTTACACAATAGACGGCAATCAATTTGAGACCGGAAATACAGAGGACAGATTTACGATACAGTCCATTTCCAAAGTAATGGCACTGTGTCTGGCGTTGGAAACGTTTGGAGCAGAGTTTGTGTTTGATCATGTGGGCGTGGAGCCGTCGGGAGAGGCTTTTAACTCACTGGTAGAACTGGATAACCGGAGCAACCGGCCCTTTAATCCGATGATCAATTCCGGAGCAATTACGGTTGCAAGTCTGCTAGTGAACCATTATTCCATCGAAGATATGCAGAAGTATATGCAGGAAGTATGCGAAGATCCGGAGATCGTGATAGACGAAGCCGTATTTCAGTCTGAGATGGCGACCTGCGCAAGAAATAAGGCGATTGCCTATCTTTTAAAAAGTAAGGACATCATTGATACCGATGTAGAAGAAAGTGTTACCTTTTATACAAAGATGTGTTCCATGTCGGTAAATGCAAGAGATCTGGCAAGGTTCGGTCTTCTGCTGGCAAATGACGGAGTGCAGCTTTCCACCGGAAAACGTCTGATCTCATCTCAAACTGTGCGGATGGTGCAGACCATTATGCTTACTTGCGGAATGTATGACGGATCGGGGGAATTTGCATTAAGAACAGGAATTCCGACTAAGAGTGGAGTCGGCGGAGGTCTCCTCAGCGTGTCGAAAAAGAAAATGGGAATCGGGATCTACGGACCGTCTCTTGACAAAAAAGGAAACTGTATCGCAGGCTGCGAATTGCTGGGATATATTTCAGAAGCACTGCATCTTCACATCTTTGATACCAGAGAGTGGAAGGTAGAAGAATAAAAAAAGACGATACTACAGAAATTCTTTCATAAGAGTTTCTGCGGTATCGTTTTTCTTTTATCTTAAAACAGATTTTTGAAGTTTCTCTAAATCAGCTTTATCCGGATGAGATAAAGCTCTGTCAAAGTTTTCAATCAACATATCAAGATTTGGTTTGTGGTTTGGATCTTCTTTCATTTTCACATACCGTTCTCTCATAGCCATCGGCATCTTGCCCTGGCACATATACTCTCCTACTATCTGATTGCTCGGATCAATATTTTCACGTACGTTGTGAAGTACTTTCTGATAATACTCTTCGCTTCCACCAAAGCCGGCTGTTCCGAATAAGAAGATTTTTTTATTTCTAAGTGATTTTAACAGTGTGGTTGTCGCTTCGTCAGCAGTTCCTTTGTCTGTCCAGAAGCCGATATAGAGTATTTCTGACTGCGGATCTGCATCTTTACATAGGCCAAAATAATCGAGAGTTTCTTCCGGAAGTATTTCGCGGATCGCATCGGCAAGTTCCTTTGTATTGCCTGTCATGCTGCTGAATAAAATAGAATATCTTTCTTTTCCCATGTTTATTACCCCGTTTCTTTTAAACATATTTTAATTATAACACTATTTTTTAAGATTGACAGTTTTTTTGTGGTAGGCATAATACAAGAAATAAGGTAATATATAGATATGAATCAAGTCATGGAAAGAGGGGTATGAAAGCAATGGTTGATTTGAAAATGCTGGAGGAAAAGACTCCGATCTTGAAGGAGATCTGTAGTGAAAAAGAGGTGTTCTGGAAAAATCCGGACAAATCAGCTTGTGGGGAAGCAATGGAACAGATCGAACTTGATATGGAAGATGTAGAAGATGCGGAGCACAGACTGGAGCGTTTTGCACCGTTCATTATGAAATGTTTCCCGGAAACAAAGGAGAGAAACGGAATCATTGAATCTGTTCTGACACCGGTTCCGAAGATGAAGGATTTGCTGAATGAGAAATACGACAGCAATCTGGAAGGAAACTTATTATTAAAGCAGGACAGCCATCTGGCAATCGCCGGTTCGATCAAGGCACGCGGCGGTATTTATGAGATTTTGAAGCACACAGAAGAACTTGCATTAGAGCATGGGTTTTTGAGTCTGGAAGACAATTATGAGAAACTGGCGAGTGAAGAATGCAGAGAGTTTTTCAAAAAGTATACCATTCAGGTGGGTTCCACCGGAAACCTTGGACTGAGTATCGGAATCATGAGTGCAGCAGTTGGCTATCAGGTGATCGTACACATGTCAGCAGATGCGAAACAGTGGAAAAAAGACTTACTCAGAAGCCACGGGGTAACAGTAAAGGAATATGAGTCAGATTACAGTGAAGCGGTGAAAAATGGACGTGCTTTATCTGATGCAGATCCGAACAGCTACTTTGTGGATGATGAAAATTCAAAAACACTTTTTCTTGGTTATGCAGTAGCGGCAAAACGTCTGCAAAAGCAGTTGGAAGAAAAGAATGTTGCAGTAGACGAGGAACATCCACTCTTTGTATATATTCCCTGCGGAGTAGGCGGAGCACCGGGTGGTGTATGCTTTGGACTTAAGCTGCTGTTCGGAGATTATGTACACTGCTTTTTCATAGAACCGACACAGGCACCGTGTATGCTAGTCGGAATGGCAACCGGACTGAATCAGGAGATTTCCGTACAGGATATTGGGCTTACCGGACTTACCCATGCAGATGGGCTTGCCGTGGGACGTCCTTCTGGATTTGTAGGCAGAGTAATGAAGAATCTGCTTGGCGGCGAATTTACTATCCGCGATGGAAAATTATATGATTACATGAGAGACCTTCTCGGAACAGAGAACATTTTCCTTGAGCCAAGTGCTTGTGCTTCTTTTGAAGGACCAATACAGATTGAAAGGAATGAATCTGCACGTAAATATTTACAGGAGAATCATCTTGAAGAGAAAATGAAAAATGCGACACACATTGCATGGGCAACAGGCGGAAGTCTTGTGCCGGAAGCAATTCGTGAAGAATACAAAAACACGTATCTGGAGAAATAAAAAAAGAACCGGCTGATTCATGAATGCCGATTCCTGGTATAAAAAAACTGAGGTCATTGTTCCATGATTAGGAAATGCTGACCTCAGCGTTTTTGAAATGTTTAATTGTTGCTCTATATGGAATAAAAGTTTTGATCGCCATTGTTGTATAAATTTAAACTCACATTCCATATCAGGATTTCTTTAATTCTTCCCTATACAATTCGGTTATATATGCCGGACCATTGCACCACAGTTTTGTTTTCTCATTATACAGTGCTTTTCCTGTCTTTGAACATAGAAAATCTGTCAATACCTCTTTTCTGTCCTTGCCCGTCTCTTCTGCGATTTCTTCTGTCACCATAGCGATAAGAAGGTCGATTGTATAATCCAGTTTTTCTTTTGGAATTGTTACTTCAGCCATATCTTCTCACCTTTCACAAATTTTAGACACTCAATAGCTGCTTCCGTTTTAAAGCAATATTGATCTTTTAATTTATTTGGCAGCAACTGTTTAATACAAAAATCATCTGCTTCCTGATCACCTGCTGTTCCAAACGCCCCTGCAAGGTAGGCTGTAAGAGTTGCATTTGTCGCATCATCCGCAATCTTTCCTGCAATGATATCATACCTTGCCATTTCTTTGCAAAAATTCAGTAATATCTTCAAGCACAGCTTCATCACCTTCACAATGAAAAATCCCATAGCATTTTTCTATATATCCAAGAACATCTGCTTCTTTAAACAAGTGGATAATCTGTTCAACAGGTAAATGCCACTCTTCTGAAGCAAGCCGGATTAATCTTGTTTGCATGAAAGTAATCTCTGTTTTCTCACTCATAATGAATCCTCCTTAATTTCTTGGTCAATAATACTGGAATTTTCTACTCTTATCAATAACCCCAAGTCATCAGATTCCATTCTCCGCCTTCACTCCGTGCAAGCCACCATGACCAAGTGTATTCTTCGTTAGCTTCCCATGCACCGCCACCTTTTTCCGGCGAACGGAAACTGCTTTCAAATGCAATACATTGCGTAAAGGCTTCTTTATTATCATCCGTTCTTAAATTGTTCATCCATTCAATGTTATCTGCATTGTTGCATTCTTCATCCGGCATATAAGAAAGGCTATGCAATTCACAGCCCTCAAACGAAGCGAACTGCTTTTTTATAATCTCAATGGCAGAGTCTATTTCTTCTTTTGAATAAACGGAAGATGCTCCATAATCAATTTCCACTTTTGATGTATCGCCGTTCTTTCCACATCCGGCAAAGAGAAGAACCAGCACAATGCAAAGCATTACGGTTATAATCTTTTTCATAGTGAATACCTCCAAATACCGTTTTTTCGTTCTCTGCGACTTCCCGATAAACGGGAAGTTAATTGATACTATCATAAAATCTTTGCAACACGATTGCCAACTCTTCCGGAGCTTCTATGTTTGCTTCATGACCTGTTTTCATAAGTTCATGGAAGTTGGAATTGTTCAAATAATGGCAAAGTTCTTTTGCAGTTTTTTTGTTTGCATTGTCCTGCTCTCCACAAACGATTAATACCGGACAAGACACCTTATGAAGTGAGTCGCTGAAATCTAATTCAGCCATCGTACCACATAGGTTAATAACATCTGCTTTTTTGAAGCCCATTTTATTGAATGCCGAATTCGGCATAAGATGAAACAACATATTCTGAACTTTTAATAATTTTTTTGGCATTTTATATTGTGCTGCAATTAATACGAGTGCCTTTACTTTATCCGGGTGGTCTATCGCATAATTAAGTGTCAAAACAGCTCCCAGAGAAAGCCCACATAAGACAATTTCTTCGTTCTCCTTGTCGCATTCTGATGAGAATGCTGAATATAATTCCTTATATGTGGCAGCTTTCCCTTCTAACATCTCTGATAAACTCAAACTGCGGCTGCTTTTCGATACTTTCGTTTCTTTTATTACTCTATTCCAACTGTCTGGTTTTTGCCCTAGTCCATGCAAATATAAATATTTCATATATTGTCACCCTTCAAATTTATATTTCACGCTTTCTATCACTTTATATGTCTGTATCTGAAATATTCAGCCACAAACTTTATCGGGGATAGGCACTTGTGCCGTAAGGGGAAACTCCCCTTGTACGAAATCTCTGATTTCGCTGTATTTTCCAGATTGAGATTTCTCAAAACCGTGAGCAGCACCGCAGGTCGCACGATACAGGCAGATGAAATTGCATGTATAGAAGTGCGCTCGTAGCGTTGCTAAGAGAATTATATTTCTGTTTCACCACATATTTTTTTAAGTGCCACAAGAGAGAAAGTATCTTTTATCAAACGTTTTATTTCTCTTGCATTTGACTGACTAACTGCACCTTTTTTTATTTTGTCAAATAGCTCTCTGTCTTCAATATCATAATCTTCCTTCAGTCTTTCTATTTCCCTCTCTGCAATTTTTTCTTTTGCTATATCTGACAAATCATTAAATTTAATAATTGAATCAAAACGATTATATATCGGCAATCCTAAGTGTTCCTTTATCTCATCAATTGTTTTATAATTTGAAGTACACATAATAATTGCCTTATTTACTACCACTTTATAATTATGATCTTCATAAATTCCTTCATCAAATAATTGATAAAATGCACTATGGAATATAGATAAAGCTTTATCAAACTCATCAAACAGCAATACATTAGTTTCTCTAGCCAAAAGATCTTGTGCAAAGCTTTTTTCGTTATATCTTCCACCAAAAATATAATTGGCCGACTCATTATTCTGATACATAGAAAATTGTTTTCTTAATAATTTTCCACCCATCAATTCTGCCATATATTGTGCGGATTCTGTCTTTCCAAGTCCTGAATCCCCATATAACAATATTACAACCGGCTTGCTTTGTTTACCATCTACCAGAGGATATATTGCTTGAAGCAATTTCTTTTTTGCTCTTTCCTGTCCAATTACCCTTTCACTATATTGGCAGTTAAATGTTTGTATCATTTCTTTTGAAACTTCCAAATATGGCTGTTGTGTTTCATGAATAATACTTTTATTAAATGTTCTATATATCTGCTCTCGAATATTTTTCGGTGGATTTTGAATGTACATATTTGTTATGGACATTTGGAAAATAAAATTTATAAAGTTTATAATTACATGTTCCTGAACACTACAGTACTCATCTGCATGAATAACAAAATCCTGAACTCTCAGTTTCTTCTTTTTCTTAGGCTTTGGTTCTGGCTGCCCTGGAATGTTAACAAACATATCTATTTTTTTATTACCATCATCAAGTTTCACTGCCATTTCACTAAGATTTCTTGCACTTTTCGGAACAATCTTTTCAAAAGCAGAATCAGATCCTACAAAAATTTCAATCTTCTTCACGTACCACACCTGCCAATACTATATCATAAACATCTAATTCTTTTTCTTCTTCAGGAGCAGACTTTTCTCCCTCTACAATTTCTTCTGCTGTAGTCTTGTCTTCTGCTGGTTGAAAATCAAATTCTTTATCAATCGACAAATGATTTTCGCCACAAGTTCCAACCTTTATTCCGAAATATGTCAGCTTCATTTTGCTTAAATCGACAAGGTTATAATTATTTTTAAATGCTTGAAGGTTAAATCTCAATACACTTTTCCGCACTTTCTCTGTCTTTAACAGCATATCATAATAACCCCGTTCACCTAATATTGCCTCATTTAATTTTTCCATATCTATTGGCATTTCTTCTTTAGGCACAATAGTCAAATATGAACTGAGCATTTTATATAATGTCACAGAATTTTCCGGAGCATAAACACCACTATTCTCGAATTTTTTTACGTGTTCATCTTTCGATGCTGCCTGTATGTAATCTGTAAGCAACGTATTTTTTATTGTTTGGTCAAAAGCAGTGGTCAGTTCAGCGGAAGCACTGGCATCAACTTTTCCCTGAAATGTTGCTTTAATATAATTCAAAATATTAAAGCCACTTTTTGCCTGAGCTTCAATTTCAGCAACTATTTTAGCTATTTTTTCTTTATTTTCCTGTGTTGACCAATCAAGTCGTCCTCCATTTGTAACATCAACATAATCCTGTGCAGCAGCTTCATCAAAATATACTATTTTTAGAAACTCTGTTTTCTCAGTGTTTTTATTTTTCAACTTTTCTGCTCCTTACTATTTCTGTTCCTCACACAATTTCTGATATTTTTTCATAAGTTCTGCAACACAAGTAGCTTCGCTTTTATAGGCTTTACTCCCTTTTGTGAATCCGTATGCCTGCATAACTGCCATATCATTTTTCTGATGTGCCTTTCTCAGTTCTGGAGGCATTGTTAATTCATTATACAGCGTCGCAAGACTGCTATTCGGATACAGTGCCCTTGCATCAAGTATTCCTTGTGCTGTCTTCTCTATTTTTTGTCTTTGCTGCTCTGTTGGCTCTGGCCAAGGAAAATTGTTATATACAACATCTTTAATGTACCTATAATCACTTTTTAACCGTCCACACACAGTTCTCATCCATGCCATATGAACATTTGAGATGATTACTCCAAATTCATATAGTGATGCATCCGGAATAATCTGAACAAGGTCGGTTACAATTGTTCCAGCTTTAATGAATCCCATAGGAACATAACGTCTTGCTTGTGAAGATACTCTCGGCACAATGATAAAATCTTTATCAACCGGCTGCGTTCTCTGTGCAAAAAGTGTTGGTGTAGCTGCAAATTTTCTTATTCCAGCCGCAACGCTATTTTCTCTCGCCTCTTTACATTTCTTTATTCTTTCCATAATCATTGGACACTTTTTCAAATCTTCTGGATCTGCTCCAACAAGCCATAAACACCATCTTTTATTCCCTTTGATATATTCTGATGCTCCCAAAAGAGGATGGATATATTTCTTTGCGTTCGGATCTTTTTTAATAAATTCATCCAAGTCCTCGTTTTCAATAATTAGATTTCCGCCGTCTGCTGGTTTATTGCCATATATCATCTTAGGAATGTCGCACAAAGGTTTATTCCTGCTACGTACTAATATATCATCTCCATCCATCAGATAACGATTGATATTTTCAGCCACTGTAGTTCTTCCGTTATCGTATAAATATTTAGTCGAACGTGAAAATTTCGCAAATCCAATGATTACACAATGTACATGAGCTTTTACACTGGCTTCACTATCCCATACAAACGTTCTATATGCAAAGTTAATAATATCATCCTGCATAAAGTTCCAAAATCTGGATACCGTTTCACCTTGAACAATTGAATTTGTTGATACAAAAGCGACTTCTATTTTTGTTCCCCGAATATAGTCTGACGCTTTTTTATACCAAGCACAAACAAAATCAAGATTCTTTACACCTGGAAAAATATTTTGCATATCTTGTTTTTGCTCAGCTGTCATAAAAGTAAATCCATGAAACGGTGGATTTCCCATAATATACGAGACCTGATATTTTGGTACAACGCTCTCCCAGTCAATCTGTAAAGAATTACCCTCCACAATAAACGCATTTGTTGTCAAAGGCAGGAAATCCAGATTCATGTGAACAATGTCTTCTGTCTCTTTCATCATCTGTGATTCAGCAATCCACAAAGCAGTCTTGGCAACTGTAACAGCAAAATCATTGATCTCAATTCCATAAAATTGATCAATAGAAACACGGATTGGAGAAGATTCATCGAAGCCAAAAGTAATCTGTCCTCTCTGCAATTCTTTTATGACTTCATTTTCTAATCGACGGATACTGATATATGTTTCTGTAAGAAAGTTTCCACTTCCCGATGCCGGATCAAGCCACCGAAGATTTGATAACTTTGTCTGGAAGTCTCTCAGCTTTTTATCTTTTGTTCTTTGAACTGTTATCTGCTGAATTTCTTTCAATTCATTTTTCAGATCATCCAAAAACAGCGGATCAATGACTTTATGAATATTTTCAATGCTGGTGTAGTGCATACCGCCGGAGCGTCTTGTCTCAGGATTCAGTGTACTCTCGAATACCGCACCAAATATAGTCGGACTAATTTCTGACCAGTCAAAATCTGCTGAAGCATTTTCCAGTAAAAGATTTCTGATTTCATCCGTAAACTGTGGAATTTCAATATCCTCATTTGCAAACAGACCACCATTTACATATGGAAACTGTGCCAGGGATTCTTCCATGTATGGATCTCTGGCTTCTGGTTTTGTATCAAGCACCTGGAACAGCTCAATCACAGCTTTTCTCATGTGCTTTGTGTCAAACTCTTCCAGATAATCATGGAACATGCCATGCTGTCCAAAGATGCCGGCATCTTCCGCATACAGGCAGAATACTATTCTGACGCAAAGGATATTCAGACTTTTCATTGCCCGCTCTGTTGTCGGATCAACATATTGTTTTGCCAGTGCATCATACAGCAACCCTACAATTTCACCTGCGGCAATGGAAACTTCCATTTCTCTCTGAAGATTTGTGTTTCCCTCGTCCACAAGGAACTGTAACCGATAATATTCTTTTTCCAGGTCTTCCAACTGGATAATCTCCGGATCACCGCCCGGCTTTTCCATGTCATAAATATAGAATGACTGGAAATTGCTGGTAACAATCCATCTTGGTCTTTTTGAATATGGCAATTCGGAAGAATATCTTTTTGCCTGTTCAAATGGTGTCAGCATAGAACCGTCAGACTGCCGGATAGCAGCCGTTAGGCTCTTGTTGATACTTTTCTGTTCAATCATGACATGGGTTTTCTCAATATACCCGTCAATAAAACTGGTATGGTCAAGGTGTACCTGATCCTCAAAGGAAATAAACTGTGATATTTCCGTCACACCAAATACCGTTGTCAGAAGCTCCACCCAGAATATCTGGCTGTCTCCTTTTTCATATCCACGGCCTTTCCAGTTTTTCGCAAATGCTTTCGCCGCTGCTCTTTGTTGTGTATCTGTCATTGTAGCAACCTCCTGTTACTCATCATCTGTAAATTCCATCATCTCATCAACAGTGCAGTCTAGCTTCTTGCAGATCTTCTCAATCGTCTCCATTGATACATACTGATTTTTCCCCATCCGGGCAAGAATATTTCCACTGATTCCAGTGAGGTACTGCATCTCTATTCGCTTCATATTTTTATCTATGAGCATTTTCCATAATTTGTTATAACTTACGCCCATAAGCTACCTCCATATTTCTCATTCAAATATATTTTGATTATATCATGACCGTTGCTTCGCAACTATCATGATCCAATTCGCCGTTCGCCAATCATGCAAGCATGTTGGCTCTCTTGCACTCATTATATCACGATTTCGTTAGGTCGAATATCTGTAATTTTTGATTTCTTCTGTAAAATGGAAAAGAGGATGCCCCGGCAAAGGGCAGCCTCTCCAACCATTTATTCTGAATTAATCAAATGGAATCTCACCATCTGGTGCTTCCATGAATCCATCCTTAACTGTTTTGGATGTTTCCGACGAATCCGCTCTAGCAACGTTATCCTTTTATGACACTGCCTGGAACTGGCTGTTATACAGATGACTGTAGAAGCCGCCTTCTTTCAGCAGTTCTTCATGGGTTCCCTGCTCAATGATCTTACCGTCTTTCATGACGAGGATCAGGGAAGCGTTGCGGATCGTAGACAGGCGGTGTGCAACGACAAAGCTTGTACGACCTTTCATCAGGTTATCAAATGCTTCCTGTACCTGCAGTTCGGTACGGGTATCGATACTTGAAGTCGCTTCGTCCAGGATCAGCATTGGCGGCAGACAGAGCATAACTCTTGTGATACACAGGAGCTGTTTCTGTCCCTGGCTGATGCTGTCCTCATGCAGGACGGTATCAAGTCCCTGTGGAAGTCTGCGGATAAAATCCCAGCTTTTTGCCTCTTTTGCTGCCCGGATGATTTCTTCATCCGTGGCATCTGGTTTTCCGAAGCTGATATTTTCACGGACAGTACCGGATTTGATCCAGGTATCCTGAAGCACCATACCGAAGCTCTTTCTGAGCGAATGTCGGGAAAGCTCATCGATCGGTTTACCGTCGATACAGATTTTTCCGGAATCCACGTCATAGAAGCGCATCAGGAGGTTGATAAATGTTGTTTTTCCGCATCCGGTAGGACCTACGATCGCAATACGCATACCAGGTTCAACCTGAAGGTTAAAGTCTTCAATCAGAGATTTACTCTTGTCATAGCTGAAATCTACGTGGTCGATATCCACATTTCCATCCACCTTTTCAAGTACTTCAGAAGAATCGTTTACTTCTTCCGGTTCTTCTAAGAGGTCAAAGATACGTGTCGCACATGCAAGGGCGTTCTGCATTTCCGTGATTACGGATGTAATGTCGTTGAATGGCTTCATGTACTGGTTCGCGTAAGAAAGCAGTACGGAAAGACCGCCGACAGTCAGGGCTCCAAGCGGGATCAGGAATGCACCTGCAAGTGCTACGGCAGCGTAAATAATGTTGTTTACGAAACGGGTGGACGGATTGGTAAGGCTGCTGTAAAATACGGCTTTCTGACTGTATTCTTTGAGTTCTTTATTGATCTCATCAAAACGCTTTGAAGCCTTGTCCTCATATCCGAATGCCTTGACAACCTTCTGATTTCCGATCATTTCCTCGATCAGAGCAGTCTGTTTTCCACGGGTTTCACTCTGCTTTTTAAACATGGTAAAAGAGCGTGAGGAAATAAATTTTGCCACCAGGAAGCTGAGTGGTGTCAGAAGGATGACCATCAAAGTGATCCACACGTTCTTGGAAAACATGAAGATCAAGGTTACAACAACGGTCACAACGCCGGAAAATAACTGGGTAAATCCGAGCAGTAATCCGTCAGAAAGGATATCAGTATCGGCAATGATACGGCTCACAATATCGCCGGTGCTGTGCTGGTCCAGATAAGAAAGAGGAAGCTTCTGGATGTGGCGGATTGCCTGGGATCGGATATCCTGTACAATATGATAGGTCATGCGGTTATTGACAAGGTTCATGATCCAGATTGCGGTTGCAGCGATCACTACGAACAGAAGAATCTGCTTCAGATAGAGCCACATCTGGGTAAAGTCTACATTGTGCGCTGCTACGATCTCATCAATCGCATTACCGAAGAGAACCGGCACATAAAGCTGAAGAACCACTGATATTCCGGCAAGGATGATGCTGAGGATCAGGAGAATCCAGTATTTTCCGATATATTTAAAAAGCTTTTTCATTACACTGTCTTTTTTCATACCTACATCTCCCCTGTTTCATATTTTGCACGGTCTTCCGGGAACTGTGAGAAATAGATCTCACGATAAACTTCGCAGGATTTCATAAGTTCATCATGTGTACCGGATCCGGCGAGTTCTCCATTATCTAATACTAAAATCTTGTCTGCCTGGCGGATGCCTGCAACCCTCTGGGATACCAGGAAGGTTGTTGTCTCTCCTTCCAGTCCTGCGAGGGCTTTCCGGAGTGCTGCGTCAGTTGCAAAATCAAGTGCGCTTAAGCTGTCGTCGAGGATCAGGATTTCCGGCTTTTTCACAAGAGCGCGGGCAATGGTAAGACGTTGACGCTGTCCACCGGAAAGGTTCTTTCCGTTCTGCTCGAGCATGAAATCAAGCTGGCCGTCTTTTCCTTCTACGACTTCTTTTGCCTGTGCAACTTTCAGTGCATCCCAGATCTCGGAGTCAGATGCATTTTCATTGCCCCATTTCATGTTATCGCGGATGCTGCCTTTGAAAAGGACGGAGCGCTGCTGTACGATTCCGACCTTGTCGTGGATTTCCTGATTGGTGAGCTCTTTTACATTGCGTCCATTCAGTTTAACGGTTCCGCAGGTTACATCATAGAAACGGGAGATCAGGCTGACCAGAGTGGATTTTCCGCATCCGGTACCACCGATGATACCGACTGTCTGCCCTTTTTTTACAGAGAAACTGATATCAGAAAGGCTTGATGCACCGGCACCTGCATAGGTGAAGGATACCTTGTCGAATTCAACTTCATTTGCAGAAGGATCTGCCTTTGCAGAAGGGGTTTCCGGATAATGCATGGTAGTCCTGATATCCAGGACACCGGCTACACGGTCTGCACATGCCATCGCCTTGTTCAGTGTAATGATCAGGGAAGCCAGCTTGATCAGCTCGACGATCATCTGTGCCATGTAGTTGTAAAGCGCGACAACCTGTCCCTGATGCATGGTTCCGAGATTGACCTGGAGTCCTGCTCTTGCGATCAGGATGACAGTTGCAATGTTGATCAACACGTAGGTAAATGGATTTAACAGGGCGGAAATTCTTCCGACAAATTCATTTAACCTGGTCAGTTCGGTGTTGCTCTTTCCAAATTCATTTACGGACTCTTCTTCGCGGCAAAATGCGCGGATCACGCGGACACCTGTCAGATTCTCACGGGTAAGTCCTGTGATGCGGTCCAGGGCAGCCTGCACTTTTTTGAAAAGCGGGATGCTGACCAGCATAATGAAAATGACGCCGACAAATAAAAGAGGGATCGCCACAACGAATACCAGCGCACATTTAAAGTTGATCGTAAATGCCATGATCATCGAACCGATTACGATAAACGGACTTCTCAGAAGAAGACGAAGTCCCATGTTGATGCCGTTCTGGACCTGGTTGATATCATCGGTCATCCGTGTGATCAGGGTGTCCGTACCGATCGTATCAAGTTCGGTAAATGAAAAGCCCTGAATGTGGTCAAATACGGCCTGTCTTAAATTGGTTGCACAGCCGACACTCGCTCTTGCAGCAAAATACTGTGCGGTAAAACTGCAGCTAAGACCGACTGCAGCCATGAGGATCAGCACCAGGAACATCTTTACGATGTAGCCGTGGTCATTGTTTGCAATACCAATATCAATGATCTTGGCGACAACCACCGGAACCAAAAGGTCAAATACGACTTCCAGCAGTTTGAATAATGGTGCAAGAATACTTTCTATCTTGTATTCTTTCAGATAAACCCAAAGTTTCTTCAAACACACTCACTCCTGTTCTTTACTTCTTAGTTTTTTCTTGACCTACTCATTATAATGCGCTACCATCAATATGAATAATATTGTTTTTATGACAGCTTAATATAAAAAAAGTATAACAATGTGAGTGGCAAAAGGTATTTTGACCTATTTGATACCAGATTGCTACGTGCTTTGCACTCTCGCAATCCTCAAAAACATTCGT
>OGQS01000112.1_pt1 | contig 75236 bp, 114 predicted proteins | sample 1553331 | NCBI WGS metagenome assembly OGQS01 (sample SAMEA2580012, study PRJEB22360) | human gut metagenome | biome: human gut; feature: human-associated habitat; material: faeces | place: Denmark | collected 2008/2010
GTAGTCTCCGGCACGAGTTTCCAGACAATCAGCATATACGGCACGCACATGAGGGCGAACAGGAAGAATGTTCCGGCGGGGGTAAGGTTCTGGAGCATCCAGGGGGTTAACTGTCCGATCAGGTACGTTCCGATCCACAGAGCGAATCCTGCTATCGACATGGCCAGTCCGCGAACCTTGGTGGGATACATCTCCGAGAGAAGTACGAACACCACGGCACAGATAGATACGGCACAGCAGAATACATAGAACAGGAAGAAAACAAGCAGGAAGAGGCTGGATACTCCCAGGGAATCTCCGAAGAGGAAATACAGGCCGATGAGAATCAGAGAAACAACCATTCCCGAAACTCCGTAATAAACAAGTTTCTTGCGGCCTACCTTATCAATGATGACAAGAGCCAGAATGGTGGTCAAAGTATTGACTAGTCCTACCAGAACTTGGTAAAAAAGAGAATCTCCTCCTGAAAGTCCTGCGTTTTCAAAGATAGAAGGGCCATAATAAAGTACTGCGTTCACACCCATAAACTGTCCTAAAATCGCAATACACACACCGATAATAACAGCTTTGAAAATTCCAGGCTTCATCAATAAAGACCATTCCGATTTTGTTTCAGAGGTCAGCACAGATTTCGTTTCATTTAATTGACTTTTCGCTTCTGTAATTGAATTATATATTTTCTCTAATATATTTACAGCTTTCAATTCCTTTCCACGTACGATTAACCAGCGGGGACTTTCCGGAATAAAAAATATGATTATGAAGAATAAGATTGCCGGCAATGTTTCCATACCCAACATACCTCTCCATACTTCAGTTATAAATATTTTATTCAACCAATCCACACTTAATTGCGTACCACTCTCCGCCCATGCCAATAATTGATAGTTAACTAAATAAGCTCCCAAAAAACCAACTGTTACAGCCAACTGATACAATGACACCAAACGTCCTCTATACTGCGCTACAGCTAGTTCTGATATATAAAGAGGAGAAACAATGGACACAACCCCTATTCCTACTCCACCTATAATCCGATAAACTACCAATTGGGCAAAATCGGCTGATAGAGCACATCCTAGAGCTGATGTGGAAAACAACACAGCTGATATAACCATCGTAAGTTTTCTTCCTAACTTATCGCTTAAGATTCCAGCAAAAAGAACACCTACGATAGAGCCTACTAAAGCACATCCTACATACCATCCCTGTTGTAGTGCATCTAATTGAAAAAGTTGAGTCACTTGGGCAATTGTTCCCGATATAACCGCAGTATCATATCCGAACAAGAAGCCTCCCAATGCTGCCACAACAGATAGGAATATAAGATAACTAAAATTGATTGTAGACTTCATAACATTTATTTTATTTCAAAATATTCTTTATATCTGTCATATAAATGACCAGCTTGCAGATAGGCTGATTGCGGACTCATAAAATGAGAAAATTCAAAAGTAATAGCCTTATCATATCCGGCACGTTTGGCTGCTTCCAACTTCATCCGAAGTTTATCAAACTTAATGGGTAGAAAACGAATTGGCATATCACGGTCAAAAGATTCGGCATTTGTCCAACATTGCATACCATACTTATCTGCTAATTTTTTATTGACAGAAAAGAACGCATCCAATTCGTCATAATCAATATGCCCATCTTGAAATGCACATGCATCTACCACATCATGAATTCCATCAAAAATTTCATCCCATTCTTTTTCGTGTTGTTGTACAGAAACGGCATCTTCTCTCGTCATTTTTGTCGTTCCCATGATTGCTTTTTTGCCATCAATCCAAGGAGATATAAAAGTAGGCAATCCATTAGATATATCCTTACATTGTTTTCCTAATGCATGAAAAGCACCAATCGCCCCTTTCGTTGCCCGGCTTATTTCACCACTGATATACCATCCTCCAAAACTTTTATACTTGGAACCATAATTTTCCCAAACTTCATCAATTACATATTTGTTATCTTCCACTTCCCAGGTCATATCCCCTGTGTCCCAGTATTTACCCGAATCGTATAGTCCAAAATAGAATTTCATTCCATACTTTTCAGCTAAACGTAAAAACATATCCACCAAGTCAACGGAAGGCATATAACAACCTTTCTTCAATAAATAAGGAGAAGGAAAAGTGACAAACTTACGATAACCAGAACGGATCATTATTACTGTATCAATTCCTATATTTTTCATGTGCTGAAAATCCAAGTCCCATTCTTTCTCACCCCAGTTCTGATGTGGAATATCATGTGATATTTCATCCAAAAAAGTTCCGGTAATTTTTAAGCCATTGTTTTTAGGAACAATGAGTTTACTTTCCAAACCATCAGTTGCCACTACTGTACTGGCACTAGCTTTTGAAGTACAAGATTCAAACAAAGTTGGTACAGTCAAGGCTGACGCGCCAGCCAATGTGGCTTTTTTTAGAAAGCCTCTTCGATCTAATGTTTTCATATTAGTTTAATTAAAACAGCAGTTAACACTTATATTATTATTACCTATTGAATATATTGCCCTATAATATCTACTTTTTTATTATTGAAAGGATCTAATATCTGATCAATCAAAATTGCCATTTCACTTCTCAAAATATTTCGATTCATATCAAAATCTTTCAAATCAAATTTATCCCAGATCTCTTCTACCCTACCCTCTTTCATCTCAATACCTTCTTTTTCTGCAATCTCTCCTACTAGCTCTGTAGCTTTCTGAATTGATATGGTATTATTACCTTCGAATACTTGCTTATTGACAAAAGGATAAACATCACCCAATCCTTTCAACTCATTTGCCAATAATAATGTATCCGCTCTGAACCACATTTGATTTGACCAGTCAACACTTTTACCTATACCTTTTAATATACCTGTAGAGCCGATACGTTGTAGTGACTTAAACATTGGGTGATCTAACTCAACATCTAAATAAGGCAATAAATATCCTTTTCCATCCAAAATCGCATTTTGTACTTCCCGAACAGATACTTCTCTTATATTTTTACCTTCTTTCACCGCAAGAGCTGCTAATGCTCCCGCTGCCTGCCCGATCTGCATAACCATCGGCTGCAAACGAGTGGTACCATTAATTATATTAGAAACAGATATTGATTTTTCAGCAACAATCAATCCTTCAACATCTTTCGGAATCAAAGTTCCTAAAGGTAAACCGTATGACGGTATCGGATGAAAATAAAGATTAGGCAACTCTTCATATCCATGATAACGCGTATGATGATGGTCCACAGGATAATTCCCCACGGCAATACAAGTACGATAAAGAGGTTGAGACTGCCTGAACGGTTCACAAGCATGATTTAAATCAAAACGTACTAGCCCATGGATTCTCCTAGACTCTCTATGGTAAGGAATAAATGGTAATTTGTCGGCTGTAGGATATTCATCATCAGCTAAGCCCAATGTATTAAAACCTAATTCATGTTGCAGAAAATAAACGAAACACATCGTATAATGTTTTGCATATTTCAAGGCTTCTTCACGTTCCTCACGGGTCATTTCAATCAAGTTTACATAATAATCATTGCCTTCTATCGGCCAATTAATCATGTATTTATTATTAGGAAGTTTTCCATAAGTTATCATCATGTCTTTAGACCATACACGATCCGGTTCTTTAGGCATGATACAAACATGACTGGCACAAGCACAAGCAAATTCATCTTTATTATATCCTTCAGGACAAGGAATAGTCACATCTTTACCATAATCTTTCAAGATTGCTACGTATGTAATATCCTGAACTATATTATTTTTCTCTTCCGGAGCAATATCTTCTTTAGTATCATGACGGCTTTCCATACCGACATCATATTTCACCCCGCACATTTTTGCTATATCCCCCAATTCAGTACCATCAATCAATATTTTAGCATGTATTTTTTTAATTGTATTATCTTTCATCTGAATTTGAGCAATCCAAGCATCATTCTCTCTTTCCAGCTTTACCAAAGTAGCATTATGCCATACTTTTAAATTTTTCTCCGCGTCAACCATTTCATGGAAAATTTTATTTCCGACTGAAGGTTCAAACAACACTGCACTCACCCAACCGGTTTTTAGAGAATCAAGCCCTCCATAATAATCTGCCAAATGTCCGCGAAACTCACCAAACAAGCCTGCCGGTAAATCATAGTTTCCGTCAACAGCACTTACACCTGCAGATGTAAGCATTCCACCCAGCCATTCTGTTTCTTCTACTATCAATGTTGCAGCCCCCATTCGAGCAGACTGAATACCAGCAGTCACTCCACTAGCGCCTCCACCAATAATTAGCACATCAACAGAATCATCTGAATGAGAGCATGCCGTAAAACACAAAGCAAATAATAAACACAGACCTAAAAAATAGTTTCTCATACTAAATTCATTTAAGGATATAGAGTTTTATTAATAATATCACGGCACAAATATAGCTATATTTATTAAATAAACAATAGATAATAAAATATTTTATTAATAAAATCGTTATTCCTCGCATTATTAATTAATAGAAGGGGGAATTACCTCACAAATCGTCTTATTTCATTTATTATATCCACAATCGTCCATAGCTACATTATCCTATATATAAATCCATTACATAGTATATAGGGAATATAACATTCAAGATATTCTAATTTTCAAGGTCTCAAAACCACGTATTAATAAAAAAATTAATTATCTTTGTGTGAATTACCAAATATACATAGTTATGAACCAACAATTCTTGAAAGAAATAGAAAAAGGCTCTAAAAGTGCTCTTGTCAAAAAGAGGATTATTACACATTATATATATAATGGAAGTTCTACAATTCCCGATCTTTCAAAAGAGCTGGATTTAAGTGTACCGACTGTCACCAAATTTATCGGTGAAATGTGTGATGACGGATATATTAATGATTATGGCAAATTGGAAACTAGTGGCGGACGCCATCCCAACCTCTATGGGCTTAATCCGGAATCCGGTTACTTTTTGGGTGTAGACATCAAAAGATTCGCCGTCAATATCGGACTGATAAATTTCAAAGGCGATATGGTAGAATTGAAAATGAATATACCTTATAAGTTTGAGAACTCAATCGAAGGGATGAATGAGTTATGCAAGCATATTCTCAATTTTATAAAGAAACTCACTATTAATAAAGAGAAGATCTTAAATATTAATGTAAATGTGTCGGGGCGTGTAAATCCTGAATCAGGGTATAGCTTCAGCCAATTCAATTTTGAGGAAAGGCCGTTGGCGGATGTATTATCCGAAAAATTGGGATATAAAGTAACCATTGATAATGACACGCGTGCCATGACTTATGGCGAATATATGCAAGGCTGCGTAAAAGGAGAAAAGGATATCATTTTTGTAAATGTAAGCTGGGGAGTAGGTATCGGAATTATTATTGATGGTAAGATTTATACCGGGAAATCCGGATTCTCCGGTGAATTTGGACACATGAGTGCTTATGATAATGAGATAATCTGCCATTGCGGGAAAAAAGGTTGTTTGGAGACGGAAGCTTCCGGATCGGCACTTCATCGTATCTTATTAGAGCGTATTCAAAGTGGGGAAAGTTCCATTCTATCTACACGAATCGCCACAGAGGAAAATCCGATCACTCTTGATGAGATCATTGCCGCTGTGAATAAAGAAGACCTGCTTTGCATTGAAATTGTAGAAGAAATCGGACAGAAACTAGGCAAACAGATTGCCGGGCTAATCAATATCTTCAACCCGGAACTGGTCATTATAGGTGGAACTTTATCTTTAACCGGCGATTATATCACCCAACCCATAAAAACAGCCGTACGCAAGTACTCTCTAAATCTGGTTAATAAAGATTCAGCCATCATCACATCTAAGCTGAAAGACAAAGCCGGCATCGTTGGCGCTTGTATGCTCGCACGCAGCAGAATGTTTGAAAGCTAGTTTTATCTTCTACGTTGGGAGAAAAAGTTATCTATAAAGCGAACGATATAGACTACGGCTACTCCGGCAACCACTAAAACAATAATACGACTCAACATAGATTACATTTTTATATTTCACATCTATTACATACGCAGGATTTCCCTTTTAAAATAAGAATAGGGAATCCTGTAAAAATTAGAACGCTGATTATTAATTAATAATCAGCGTTCTAATTTGAGAGCCGCTAGCCAGACTTGAACTGGCGACCTACGCGTTACGAAGTCCCGTATAGCAGCTCTATTATTATACTGATTACTAATTTATTAAGCACTCTTTTCTAACCTTTTCAAAACACAATCTACTATACAATTGCTGTTTTTAAGGTAGAATTGAAATGTTAATAATAGGTTTTATATTATAGGTTTAGATCCACTACTAACTTTAGGTGTTGGATCACACACCGCTTCCTCTCTCCTTTTTTCGTCCTCATTCTTGAGATACTTATTCCTTATTTCTCTAATATCATTCGTCATTCCCCATACTTTGAAGAAGAGGATGATTTGCAGTACTCCAAATATTAGGAGTACGATAGTTAAAAAGTCAATCATATATTTTTAAATCAATTTTTCTTAATCCCATAAATTCATCTTTATCACTCAAATAGTAATCGCACTTTTTGCAAAACTCATCTTCTGAAATTTGGCAATTCCCATAAGACTTTATTGCAGAAGATGGTGCTACTACAATGATACAATCAGCTTTTGCTAATTCATATTTTTCTCCAAAATCTTTATCACAATAGGAAATACATAGTCCTATATAAGGTATTTGAGTACTTACTTTGCTTGATATTCTTTGGTAGATTAGATTAGAAATATCTTCCACTATGCGTTTGGCTCTTTGCCTTTTATCTAATACTCTATTATTGAATACAGATGAATATATTAAAGTTTTGAAAAGTAAGACATTTCCTGTATTGTATACAAGGATTTCTGGATTCCACGATGAACTGGCAAAACTGAAATCATTTTTTCCGCTTCCTTGATACATTTCGGAATATAAATCAGAAATGTATTCTTTACTGGCTTTTAATACCGGATTTGTATTTTGAGCAGTATCTATTTTACTTAAGAATTGTTGCTGTATTTCAGCAACCGTTTGAATCGAGGAGTTTGATGCCTGTAGTTTTGCAAGGCTTACCGTACTTTTTAATTTATTGATTCCGTCAGCATTGAAATACTTATTTTGTGCGAAACCAAACATTGGCAGCATTGCCATTAAAAATAAAATCTTCTTCACAATCTTAAATATTTAGTTTCTAAAATCTCTTTACAGCTCCCAATACTTGGAATATAGTTCTAATCATCCTTGCCGGAAGTTGTTGCGGGGAATACTCCGGTGATTTGTTGGACGGAATGAGCGTATAAGTATCATCCGTTTTCCCCGCTCCCAACCTTTTTATAGTGCGCATATCATTTGTTGTAACGATTGCGTAGACTTCTCCGAGTGGAAGAAAAGATTTATCTTCTATCTTCTTCAATGCTATTATATCACCGTGATTAATTTCAGGTTCCATTGAATGGCCGGTTACATTACACCAACAATCTGCGTTATTGTATTTTTGGAAATCTATCATATATTCCGGATTTATTGTCTGGTCGTTTAAAACCAAATCAAAACCACCGATGAAGTCCACATTGTAATAAGGAACTCCTTCGGCAAAGTTTATCTTAGGCTTATCTTCGTTGGATTCGTTATTTTCATCGTAAAACCACACATCGTTGAAATTAAATTTTGCCTTAAGGGCATCTTTTATTCCATCGGACACCTTTGGGTATTTTTTGTTTCTGCTGTCTTTTTTAAATATACGGTCAAGAACTTGCTGTGTAACTCCAATATATTCAGCGAACATTCTAACATTTCCGTCCGTATAATGTAGGACTAAATCATATACCTTCTTGTTTGGTATCGGTAGTTCTTCGTAATTTGAAATTCTTTTTCCCATCTCTTTCTGTTTTAACAAACAATGTTTGTATATTTGCATCAAAATCAAGTTGCGGATGATTTCGACTAATTTGTTTAACTGTTCCCGTAAGGGACTATATAGGCGACCAAACTTCAAACCGCAACTTTGGAGTTGGTCGCTTTACTTTTATTACTATGAATATATATGTTTTAGCGTTAGTATCTATGGCTATTGCCTTGTTAATTTTTCTTCTTATTCTTTTGCTCGTTAAATCTTACTTCATTTTTGTTGACAAGCATATTAATAGAAAGATTGTTAACGCCATTTATATACTCATTACTTTTGCTATATTATATTCATTCGTACTACTTGCTGTTTATGCAGATTCAACAAAGGCATAAAGCCTGTATTATGTTCCGGTCAACATCGTAGTCGTCATCCCAAAATAGTTGAATAACAGGCTTAATGTCATGAAATTCCATAAGACATAAATCAAGGTAAAACCTATCATTCCTATTCAATATAGGATAAGGTAGTATGGATTCATTCATGATTTTTATCCTTCCTTCTTCCGGTGTCAAACCCGGTGACAAAAGTCTAACATTTCTTGCGGGAGCAACCCCTTCATTTTGAATCATTATCTTCCATTCACCGTTGATACAAAACACTTCCGCTCTCAATGAAGCCTTTTTACTTTCGATTTCTTTCCGTGCGTATTCTTTGAGCTGGAAATCGTTTATCTTCTGTTCCTGTTCCTTTAGTCTTTTATCATACCGGTAGAACATGAATCCAGTGAATATGGCAGAGATGAATGCCACACCTGCGCTTATCCCCGCTATTATGTTCGATAAATCATCCATACTCATATAATAAGGTATAAACCGCCCAAATAGTTAAACAATGTTATACAAACAATGTTTGTTACATAACCGTTTGTATTTACAAACATTGTTTGTACATTTGCATCATCAAACAGTGATAACCTAATCACTTTTGCAAAGAAAGACATTTTTAAGGTCATATACAATAGTATAAACATATTAAAATACACGATTATGAGCACGAATTTTAAAAATCAAATGAAAGAAGTCATGAGTCTAGCATGGTCTTTTGTAAAGAGAAACGGTTTCTCAATGAGCGAAGCACTGAAATGCGCATGGGCAAATATGAAGTTGAAAGCTCAAATGAAAAGCAAGATTGTGAAGTTCTATTTTCAGAAAGTAGATGGCACAATGAGAGAAGCTTACGGCACACTTTGCGAAAAATACATGCCGGCAATGACCGGTACTGATAAAAGAGTAAAGAACGATACGGTTCAAACCTATTTCGATACAGAACGCGGTGAGTTCAGATGTTTCAAGAAAGCTAACCTTTTAAAAATTGCATGATTATGACACGTTACGAGATTGAACAAGGCTTGAATGCCTTATACAGAGACTTGGACAATGTTCAGAATATGGATGAAGAAACAGCCCGCAGAGTTTACAATGTAGATTGCAAGGCTGACATCATAGAAGTTATCGAAGAAGAAATTGATACCTATGAAGCCATCCTTTCAGGACCGGATACAGACGAAGATAACGACATGGATTATGATGCCCTCTGTCTGATTCAAGGTTTAAGCAGATACGCGTAGAATCTTACATGATTATACCGAGCACGACAGCCCGTGCAGACGTAGAGAATATTCTACACGGGCACTATTGATTAAGCTCTTTGACATATTGTAAAAGCCTTTATAGTGTAATTCATAAACTATTTAGGTCAACCAAAGATAATGAGATATAGAAGCCACCATAGCAGGGATGCGGTGAACGGTGGTAGGCTATATAATTGAAATGAAATTTACTGTTAGTCTGAAAATGTCTTTATCAGTAAGCACTACCGAGTAGGCAACGGTTGCGCTAACAGGTGCAATATAGCCCGTGCCGAACTTGTGATAAGAGTTCTTCTCTTCGATGAGAGCACGGGCACTAACTAAAACATATTATTATGAAACATAGGCGAAAAAGAAGATTTACCAATACAGATGTAAATACTATCTGTAAATTGAAAGATGAGCTTATCCAATATAAGCAAGCATACAAATTTCTGTTTTATTCAATCATTAATGCTGAAGCAGGTAAAGATATGCCGAATATTTTAGTATCTGACTTGCCGGATGATAGTGTAGTCCACTATGTAAATAGGACTATAAGAGAGTGGAGCGAGAAGTTATATCCAACCAATAAAGAGAAAAAAGATGATTAAAAGAATAGTTCAGTATATTAAAAGGCGTAACGATATAAGGTTGCGTAAATGGTGTGTAAGATTGGCGGTAAAGACAAACACACATTATGATTGTGTATATTATACCGCCAACCAAATCTATAAATGGATTAAAGGGCTTCCTGAATCTTAGTTTTTATTTCTTCGTATGTTTCACTCGTTTCTATGAAATGAGAGCCATTTGAAGATGGTGAAGTAAGGATAATTTGCACCTTGCCGCTATTTAATGCACTCAAAAAACTAATAGTGTTTACATTAACTAATGTTACACCTCCATTTTTAAGATTTACTTCAATAAACTGTTTCATATTTCTTAATTTTTAGTTAGACACCTCAAAGTTAAGAAAATCCCCTGATTATAACGTGATGTTGCCAATCGAATTGGTTCAGGGGAACAAACTTTCAAATTTTACAATTATGTCACATTATTATTCAAAAGTGGGTGCTGATAGTTTATTGTCACTTGTAAGTGCATCCGATTGCGTGGATTATTTTGATGTAGCCAGTCTTGTTTCCGAAATGGATGAAACAGAGGTTCTAAACCAAGTCAGTGAAGATACCATAATTAGTTATCTCGAAGATAAGGGTTTTAAAGTAGAAAAGGAGAACTAAGATGAAGTTAATCCAGTTGATTTTAGCCTTATGCGCTATAATTATGTTTTATGGGGCAATCACAACCCATAGCCCAATAAAAGCCATCTCTATTATTATCATGGGGATTATTTGTATCGGCTGTTTTGCTTTTGTCAGAATCTCCTACACAGAATTACGTGAATAACCTTTAAAACACTTCATAACAAAATAGATATGAATGAAACATTAGATCTGCAAATTAAGCGGTTAGAGTTTTGCCGTGACTGTATCGTACTTGATTACGATGCCGGAAGAGAAGAATACGATCGCCTTGAAAGGATGATTGAAGAATTGAAACAACTAAAACCCAAACAGAAATCCGCAAAAAGGTAGACCGACAATCCGACATAAGGTTCCTGCAATAAACCAGTACTGTGAGTAAGGGAAACCAGCCGGGCGGATTCTGAAAAATATAGTAGTTTTTGTCGTGTTTTATTTTGTGTTTGTACTAGGTGTACCGTCTGTGAAGATAGTACACCTTTCTTATATGGGTGGTTAGCTTATCGGTTAGAGCTTTGTGCTGCGCAGCCAATTATCATAATTGAGAGGGGTTCGATTCCTCTATCACCCACCAATCATTAATTTAATTTTTAATCTTATGGCAACAATCAGAGAAACGATTTTAAAAGTAAAACCGGGCAAACAGAAGATTATCCCGCTATCAGAAGTTGATGTTACAGGCTACAGACAACAAGCCCATGTAATTAGCAAAGAATTGAGAGATAAAGGTGTTGTTGTTCCAGGCGGCAAGCCGGCATACACAATCTCTAAAAACAAGTACACCGGATCAATGTATATTATAAATAATATGCAGAAATAGTATTTAAACTTACACGATTATGGATAGAGTATTTACAGAGCTATCTGATAGAGAAAATGAAATCGCTCAATTGTATGGTGGCGGGTTAGAGGTGAAGGAGGTCGCTAATCTTCTTTTTCGTTCCTCTGCCACTATTAGAAATCACATGCAGAGCATATATGAAAAGCTACAGGTAAGAAACAGAAGTGAGTTATCCATTAAAATGATGGAAAGACTTAATCGTGTTAAGTTCACCTTAGACTTATCACCAATAGTTAGGGCTTCTGTTTCCTGTTTTCTATTATGTGTATTCTCACTATCGCTTTACCACGAACAAAGCGAGATGAGAAGAGGAAGAGAAGCAAAGGTTGAACGAATTGAAAGAATAAGGAGGCCAGAATGAATGCAGAAGCAAAACTAAATACTCTCTATCGAATAGGTAGCAGAGTTTCTCTCAATAAAGAGCAGGCAAAAGAGTTTGTAGGCGGTCGCTATAGACTTGAAAAACTGATAGCGGAGAAGAAAATACGGGCAGAAAAGACCGGAACCACAAAAATGTCTCCATACGCTATCAATGCCTGTGATGTGCTTCTTTATGCCGTTGATTCTAAAGAGCAAAGAATATAATTAACCCTTTAAATTTTACGATTATGAGTCTTATCAAAAAAAGTAATGAATTAGTAATCCCTACCATAGTAAAGATGATGATTTACGGTCAAGCTGGTATGGGAAAATCAACAGTGGCATTGAGCGCACCGAAACCGTTATTATTGGACTTTGACAACGGAGTCAAGCGTATGAATATGGCGCATCTGGAAAACATAGATACCGTACAGGTCACTTCATGGAATGATGTGCAACAGGTTTTGCAAGAAGATTTATCGGCTTATCAGACAATCGTAGTTGATACCATTGGTAAGATGATGGATTTCATCATTACTTATAAATGTGGCAGCCGCCAACCGTCTATCAGGGATTGGAGCGGTATTAATGCAGAGTTTTCATGGATGACAAGAACGCTCTCAAGCTTGAATAAACACATCATTTTCGTTGCCCATCGGGACACACGGAAAGAGGGTGATGATACGGTGTTCATTCCTGCTCTACGTGAAAAATCCTACAACTCCATCGTTACCGAACTGGATTTGCTCGGCTATCTTGAAATGAAAAGTGAAAGAGGCGTTCAAAGACGCACTATAACTTTTGACCCGACTTCAAGAAATGACGGTAAGAATACCTGCAATCTTCCTTCAGTAATGGAGGTTCCTACCATCCTTGACAAGAATGGCAATCCGACTGCCAAAAACGACTTTATCACTACCAAGATAATCAATTCGTATTTGGGTATGCTTGCAGCCAAAAAAGCGGCACAGGAAAAGTATGATAAAGTTATTGAAGAGATAAAAGAACAGATCGAACTTATTACGGATGCGGAATCTGCTAATAATTTTATCGCGCAAATAGATAATTTTGAGCACGTTGGTTCTTCAAAGCAAATGGCGGCAAAGTTGGTAGCCAACAAAGCGAAGTCTTTGAATCTGAAACTTAATTCAGAAAAGAAATATGAACCAGCAGCCTAAATATCGTATTTACACAACGCTTCTTGATGCCTTTGGGGAATATCTGAATAGTGATGTGATTTGGGATAAGTACTGGGGGTGGTCAGAAAATCCGCCCCATACTCCCGAAGAATTTCACAAACAACAGTTTCAAGAACTGATAGACCGGATTAACCGCAAGCCATTCGATAGCGAAGCGGCAGACAAGGGAACAGCCTTTAATGAGGTTATTGACTGTATGATTGAAAATCGGAAATCCGAAACTGTGCAGGTTGAAAAGGTATATAAGGTAATACGCGAAGGAGCTTGTGACGAAACAGGTAAACCCTTGTATTACGATGAGGTTCAAACCAACGAGGTTATCGGTTTGAAAGCTACCTATAATAATCGTGTTTTTACTTTCCCAATCTCACTTTGCCGAGAGTTTGCCAATTACTACAAAGGCGCATTAACCCAACAAAGAGTAGAAGCGATTCTTCCAACCGCATACGGCAATGTTTTGGTTTATGGGGTAATTGACGAACTGATGCCAGCCAGCGTCCACGACATCAAAACAACCGGAAGCTATACCGTAGGGAAGTTCAAAGACCACCATCAACATTTGGTTTATCCTTACGCTTTGATGAAGAACGGTTCGGATGTGCGAACGTTTGAGTACAATATTGTAGAGTTCAACAAAGGCGGTTATGTAGTAGATACCTATACGGAAACATACGTTTTCAACCCCGAACGTGATATATCTATTCTTACTAGCCATTGTGAGGAATTTATCCGGTTCTTGGAAGAAAACAAAGAACTTATAACCGATAAAAAGATTTTTGGAGGAGAAAATTAATGGCAAATCAAATAACTGGAAGAATTATCGAAATCGGACAAACCGTTCAAATCCCATCCAAAAACGGTGGTTCCTCATTCACGAAACGGGAGTTTATTTTAGACGCTACCACTTATGATCCTTATACGGGAGAGCGTAGCGAGTATGAGAACATTATTCCCTTAGAGTTTTCGGGTGACAAGTGTACAGAACTTGACCGCTTTAATCAGGGTGATGTCGTTACTGTATCATTCGTGTTGCAAGGGCGTTCTTGGACGAATCAGGACGGAGAACTCAAACGTATGGCATCTATTCGGTGCTACAAAATAGAAGGACGTGGCGGTGTATCCCAATCCCCACAGACTGTACCAATACAACAACCATCACCACAGCCGACTTATCATCAACCGCAGGATTTTCCGCCTCCGGTTGATGCGAATGGTAATGCAAAGGACAATTTGCCTTTTTAGCGTATGATTTTCGATTTGAAGAATGAATATCAAATACCCAAGTTCAAAGAGTATGTAAACAAGCTGTTTAGTGAACGTGCGGTGGTGGAAGTGAAAAAGAAACTTCCTAACCGCACGCTTGCCCAAAACAGCTACTTACATCTTCTTTTAGGATATTTCGGTAGTGAGTACGGTTGTAGCCTTGACGAAGCCAAAATTGACTTCTATAAGAGGACTTGCAACCGTGATTTGTTTGAGAGAAAGGCAGTCAACAAGAAGGGCAATGAAGTATTCTATTTGCGCAGTTCTGCCGAACTGACAACGGGCGAAATGACCTTATCTATTGACCGTTTTCGTAATTGGAGTGCGGCACAGGCAGGAATTTATTTGCCGGCTGCAAATGAATATCAAATGCTGGTATATGCCCAGCAAGAAATTGAACGTAACAAAGAATTTATTTAATCATTTTATTTTATGGACAAATTTTTAGGTCAAGAAATCCCCGAAAAGGATAGATGGCAGTTCTTACAGGACAATGCCGATGCAGTGGAAGAGATTGGCTATACTCATCGCTTTACACCGGATGAGTTGGCTCAAAAGAAAGAATCTCTTGCTGAAACCTCAATTCAAATTAATGATATTGAGATAGAGAAAAAAGAAGCAATGGAAGCATTTAAGGCAGAGCTAAAGCCTTTGAATGAAAGGAAACAGGAACTTCTTGAAAATATAAAGAAAGGCTCTGAATATGTTGAAAATGAAGAGTGTGTGAAAATTCTCTATCATGAAGAAAAGATGGCCGGGTATTACAACAAACTGGGTGAGCTGGTTTATTCCCGTCCTATCATGCCGCAGGAAATGCAAAGAACTATTTTTAATATTAACCGTAAAACAGGAACAGAATCATGAGCGAAAACAAATTAAACGTGGTTGTACCGAAAGATTATAATGGTACGCCTATTGAAGTAGTATTGAGAGAGGGAACAGCCCCCGAACAACTGGAGATAAAAGAGCCGGAAAGGGTTATGATAGACGGGACGATTGATGCGCCTTACAGATGGTTAGAGAAACGTATTGATTTAATCAACCAAAAGTCGTCCAATATTATCGTGAATCGTGACAAGATGGGGATGATTTTAACGATTAACGAAACAAATTATTACCAAGATGTCATCACCGGAGTACTTCAGCCGTCCAAAGAGATGGTAGAGTTCGGCATTAATACCGATAAGAAATGGGAACCTATCAAATTATCGCAGTTTTTGAAGATGCACCGAGCTTTCTTTACTGACAAGTCGCAAAACATGATGCTTGTTTCTACTTTGAAAAACTTCAAAGCAAAGGTAAACCAAGACATCGAACGCAGTAAGGAGGAAAATGGTAGTAAGGTGGATAACTACTCACAGGTGGTTGATTCCAACCTTCCAAAATCTTTCAAACTAAACATCCCTCTTTTCAAAGGTTTTGCCTGTGAAGAGATAGAAATCGAAATTTACGCTGATGTGGACGGTCGGGATGTTTCTTTATCTCTTGTGTCTGCCGGTGCGAATGAGGCCATCGAGGAATACAAAAATAAAGTCATTGATGAACAGTTGGATGCTATCAGACAAATTGCACCGGACATCGTAATCATCGAAGTATAACTTTGTTAACCTGCCTGCCTGTCTGTGAAGATTGGCGGGCGAACATGGTGGTATGGCGAAATAGGTAGACGCTGACAACTCTTAGTAGACTTGGTTACGATGTTATGAAAACTGGGCATCATTGTAAAACGAACCAATCCAGTGTTACACGGAAGATGTAGAAGATTGCCAAGCATTGCAGGTTCGAATCCTGCTGCCACCACAAACTAAAATTATAAACAATGCCGTATTACATTAAACGAACCAAAGCTAAGAAAAAAGACAAGCCTTTACCTCTGTTTGATAAAGCAGGGGTAACAGTAAAGAAGAAGCCGGATTTGAAAGCTAAACTTGATAAGGAGTTCTCTCTCTTTATCCGGCTTCGTGATTGTATGCCGAACGGATATTTTCGCTGTATCAGTTGCGGACAGATAAAACCGTTTGAGCAAGCCGATTGCGGGCACTACTTCAGTCGTACACATTTGGCGACACGGTTTGATGAGAATAACTGCCATGCCGAATGCCGTCACTGCAATAGGTTCAAAGCTGATCATCTGGAAGGATATCGGGTGAATCTGATAGCCAAAATCGGGCAACAGAAATTTGACTTGCTGAAAGTGAAAGCTGCTGGTACTTCTAAGATGTCAGATTTTGAGTACGAGCAACTAATTAAGTATTACAAAGCACTCAGTAAAAAACTACGAAAGGAGAAAGGAATATGAGTTTCGTACTTCGAGATTATCAACAACAAGCATCCGATAAAGCCGTAGCGTTCTTTAATGACAAACTAAAGAAAACCAACGCCATTATGGTTTTGCCGACTGGATCAGGCAAATCGCTTATCATTGCTGATATTGCCAACCGGTTAGACGGACATACCTTGGTGTTTCAGCCCTCGAAAGAAATTTTAGAGCAAAACTTCAAAAAGCTATGTTCATACGGCATTCTCGACTGTAGCATCTATTCTGCTTCCTTCAACTCAAAGGAGATAAGCCGGATAACATTTGCTACCATCGGTTCTGTGAAAGCTCATCCCGAACTCTTTACTCACTTCAAAAACATCATTGTGGATGAATGTCATTTGGTAAACCCCAAAGAAGGAATGTATAAGGATTTCTTCGATGCGGTGAAGTGTAAGGTTCTTGGGCTGACAGCTACGCCTTATCGGTTATCATCCAGTCGTAATTTCGGTTCTATGCTGAAATTCATCACCCGGACAAAACCTAATGTCTTTTCAGAGGTCATTTACCATGTACAGGTATCAACCCTATTAGATATGGGCTACTTGGCGAAGCTAAACTATTATCCAATGAATCCTTCAGGATGGAATGAACTTAACCTGAAAGTAAATACCACCGGTGCCGACTATACGGATAAGTCAGTTCAAAGAGAATATGAACGTATAGACTTCTACGGGTATCTCGTCCATATTGTCCAAAGGCTGATGAATCCCAAAGCAGGTGGTAAGAGAAAAGGCATTTTAGTATTTACCCGGTTCCTGAAAGAAGCAGAACGGTTAACGATGTCAATACCTGGTTGCGCTATTGTATCCGGTGACACTCCAAAAGCCACTCGTGAAATGATTCTCCAACATTTCAAAACAGGGGAAATACCAGTAGTGGCGAATGTCGGAGTATTGACTACAGGTTTTGATTATCCGGAGCTTGACACTGTTGTTATGGCACGTCCTACGATGTCACTTGCTATGTGGTATCAGATAGTCGGTCGGGCTATCCGCCCCCACCCTTCCAAAGAATGTGGATGGATTGTGGATTTATGTGGTAACATCAAACGTTTTGGCGAAGTCTCTGATTTACGGTTGTTTGATAGCGGTAATGGTAAATGGGTAGTTTGCTCTAAAGGAAGACAATTAACAAACGTGAGATTCTAACTATGGACGAAGGATTTTTGAGGCTAAGCCGCAGGTTTTTCTCGAATGAAATGTGGAAGGTAGCCCGTGAGTTTTCGGAGTGCGAAGCGTGGCTTGACTTGATTCAGTCAGCACGATTTGAGGCAACCGACAAGGCGTACAGCGAACTCATCGGAGGTCGGGAAATCTCTTATTCAAGAGGTCAATATCCAGCATCTATATCGTTTTTGATGAAGCGTTGGCAATGGTCTGAAAAGAAAGTGCGCTATTTTCTTGCCAAACTGAAAAAGAGAGGCATGATAACGACTTGTAACAAACAAGGCATGACTGTGATAACTTTATGCAAGTATGATGAATACAACCCCTACAAGGGCATACCCAAGGGCATAGACAAGGACATAGATAACAATAAAGAAATCAGAGAGTTAAATAATGCTTTGGGCGAGTTAAGGGCGGAGTTAAGGGCAGTTGTTGAAAAAATGGGGCAAGCTAAGGGCGATAATAAGAAGAAAGATGAAGAAGATAATACTAAAGAATCTCCTTACGGAGATAAGAAAAACGCGGCTAAAGCCGCTACTCTCTCTCGAAAAGAATCTTTTTATCAATCTCTTGTACCTTTTGTCGGTAAGTATCAAAAGGAAATGATTCGCTCCTTCTTTGATTATTGGTCTGAACTGAACAAATCAGAAACTAAAATGCGCTATGAACTTGAAAAGACCTGGGAACTTCCTAAAAGGTTGGCAACATGGGCAAACCGGGAAAAAATACCGGCCAAGCCAACTACTGATATTGGTGTGGTTCTCAAAGATAACTCTCCTGACAAATACGATTCGCCACAGGAAAGAAAATGGGAGGAAAGATGGAACAAATAGACTTTAAAAAAACAATCGACAATCTTAGGAAGACTGGATTTAACCCTGTTCCCAATCTTGTGAACATAGCGATACCAGATGCAAAGAATATCCTTTGGCAAGGGTTGAACTATTTCACGGGAAATGCCGAATGGCTACCGGAATACGAGGAAATAGCCTCGTGGCTTTCAGGAAATAACGGGCGTGGACTTTTATGCCATGGCAATTGTGGACGAGGGAAATCACTTATATGCTGGAAGATCATTCCCCTACTTCTGAATCACTATTGTCGGAAGATTGTAGCTTGTTATGACGCACAACAGATGAACGCTAATATAGACGTTGTGAAAGCAAAACATATCATCTACATAGATGATGTCGGAACAGAGAATCTAAGCGTGAAATTTGGAGAGAAAAGACTTGCCTTCTGCGAAATTGTTGATGAAGCGGAAAAGCGGGGAAAGCTCTTGATATTAACCACTAACCTATCGCTTAGTGAAATCTCCCAAAAGTATGGGGAACGTACTATGGATAGATTGGTTTCCATTACTACACGAGTGAAATTCATAGGAAAAAGTTTAAGAAAATGAATGTTACAATATGCTGGACTACCAAAGAATGGAAAGTCATAGAAAAGATACGAAAGAAGTTCGGCATATCATCTTATATGAGTGTCAATAGAGAAACTCCTTGCGATATCAAGGAAGAAGATATGGAACTCCTTAGAGAGACAGAAAAACGTGGATTTATCCAAATAAGAAATAAATAAAATCATGTTAGTAGGAACAACAAATCTTAATACGACTCTCAACTTAATCTATGTGTTGACAGATGTCGTAGAAACCCTTCTCTATGATTTGAGAAGCGAAATGGGAAAGCAAGGCTATGAATTACGCCACGATGCGAAACGCAATTTCAACACAGCAATAGCCGCAATCCGGAAATTGAAACAAGATGTGGATAAATCCCAGCTATCCACACAAGAAAACTTCGGAAACGACTCCGATTGCCTTCTGGCCTTCATTCGGTTACTGGTAGACCGCTGTGGTGACGATGATAAGAAGATGTTCGCATTTTATAATTACATCAAACGCCACCCTTCACAACTTGGACTCGATCTATCAGATGAAAAAAGTACGTTCGCTCATATTTTCAAAAGAAGTGAAAAGTTGGATTAGTTATGAGAATACTCCTAAACATCCTCCTTCTCCTAGGAGTGAACATCTTATTTTACCTAGTGGTTTATGCGATAGCGAACCACCTGATGGATAATATTAATTAAACCTTGCAAGTTCTTGAAGAATTATCAAGGATTTGCAAAAAACAAATAAAGATATGAAGCAAAGTAAACTAACACATGGCTCTCTGTTTAGCGGCATTGGCGGCTTTGAATTAGGGGCTGAAATGGCAGGTATTGACACTTTGTGGAATTGTGAGATAGAAAAATTTCAAGGTGAAATATTAAAATCAAGATTTCCTCATGCAGAAAGATTCACAGATATTACAAAAGCAACCGGACTCCGATATGTGGACATCATTAGTGGAGGATTTCCGTGTCAAGACATCAGTGTTGCCGGAAAACGTGAAGGTATTAAAGGAAAGCGCTCGGGGTTGTGGAGTGAGATGTACCGAATTATATGGGAAGTTAGACCTAAATACGTCGTCGTTGAAAATTCGCCAGCTCTCACTATTTCCGGTCTCGAACAAGTCCTATGCGACCTTTCCAAAATCGGGTATAATGCGGAATGGCAATGTATATCAAACTACGCTTTTGGATACCCACACAAAAGGGAAAGACTTTATCTTATTGCCTACTCCAACAAAATCGGATTACAAGGCGACGTTTGCAAATGTGGAAGCATTAACTCGATATTTAAACAGTGGACATCAGATACGAGTGTCGGATATACTTGCGCAAAAAGGATTCTTGAAATCCCAGCGCATAGCACTGTTAGAAATGATGATGGGTTTCCCGATTGGTCACACAGAGTTGGAAGTATCGGCAATGCGGTAAATCCAACAGTGGCAAAATATTTATTTGAATGTATTAAGATTTTCGATAAACAATTAGCGTAAAACAAAATAGAAATGAGTGAAACGAAAATCATATTAGACGCCTGTTGTGGTAGCCGGATGTTTTGGTTTGATAAGCATAATCCGAACACTTTATTTATTGACAAGCGTAGTGAAACCGTCACGGCCAAAGATAGAGATAAGATCAGAACCATAGAAGTAAAACCCGACATTGTAGCAGATTTCACTAATTTGCCATTTGAGGACAACTCTTTCTATATGGTAGTGTTTGACCCTCCACACCTTAAAACACTTGGTGAAACGTCATGGATGGCAAAGAAGTACGGCAAACTTCCTTCGAATTGGCAGGAAGTAATAAAAGCTGGTTTCGATGAATGTATGCGTGTCTTAAAGCCAAATGGTACATTGGTATTCAAGTGGAACGAAAGCGAGATAAAAGCTATTGAAATATTGTCTCTTATCCCTTATGAGCCGTTGTTTGGGCACACTACAGGGAGGCAAAGTAAGACGATATGGATGTGCTTTATGAAGTTACCAATTGACTAATAACAAAATTAGAAAGTAATCAAATGATAATAGCATGGTTTTCTTGCGGTGCAACATCCGCAGTTGCTTGTAAGATAGCATTAAGTCTATACGATGATGTGCAGATTTACTACATTGAGACAGGCTCCGGACATCCTGATAACGCCCGATTCCTGGCAAATTGTGAAAAGTGGTACAATCAGCCAATACACACCATTCGCAGCGATAAGTATTTCAACGTAGAAGATGTGCTGATTAAAAAACGGTACATCAATGGGCCTACTGGTGCGGCTTGTACATTCGAATTGAAGAAACAGGTTCGTTACAGGTTGGAAAAGGAACTTGGTTCTTAGGACGGTCAAGTTTGGGGATTTGATTACGATCCAAAAGAGATTAACCGGGCTATCCGCTTGAAACAGCAGTATCCAGACACAAAGCCACTGTTTCCGCTCATTGAAAAGCAGATAACGAAATCTGATGCAATGGGGATGCTTTGGAAAGCCGGTATTGAAATCCCCGCCATGTACAGGATGGGATACAATAACAACAACTGCATCGGCTGTGTGAAAGGTGGCATGGGCTACTGGAACAAAATTCGGAAGGACTTCCCAGAAGTATTTGCTCAAATGGCGCAGATTGAGCGTGATGTTGGAGCTACCTGCCTGAAGGATAAAGACGGGCGTATCTTCTTGGATGAACTACCAACGTGGCGAGGTGACCCAGTGGAAGAAATTATACCGAATTGCTCTCTTATCTGCCAGATAGAGTTTCAAGAGATAATCGACAGGCAGGTAGAACGAGTTTTGAAAGGAGAAATTAGTATTAACGATGTAGCCTAATTAGGCTCAAATCAAGATATAAAGGAATAAATATGGACGAAGAAAGATTTGACCAGTTGTATAATAGAATACTGGATGGTGATAATTGGGATTATTCAACCCTTGACGAACTCATTTGCTTGTCAGAGTCAGGTGCTCGTGAAGAAGGTAGAAAAGACATGAAACAGAAAGCTATCGAGGCTTTCAAAGAGAATTGCCAGCGTCCGAAAGATACAGAGCCATGCGAGTGTAAATTGTGCGTTCGCTGGGTTGGAGGACATTGTGAATTGCTGGATGGATTTATTGAGAAACTTAATTCGTAACAAGATAGATATGAGTAAAAAAGATAAACCTGTAAAAGTAAGTACCGGGCACTATAAGTACAAAGGGTATGACATACGCTTTTATGGCTATCACCATCCCGATAAGTGCGTATGGTGGGAAGCTGTTAATGAAGAAACAGGGTGTGCCGACTATCATTGTACAACATTAAGGCAAATTATCCAACAGATAGATGAAGAATTAACGTAAAACAAATAAGATATGAAACAGACATTAGAAGAAGCAGCTAAAGAAGCAATTCATGCACATTATAACTGCAATGGCAAATATCCATGCGGAGAACGGAACTATTGTGAACACTGTAATGGTCATAATACCGCATATGATTGTTGTGAATGTGGTGCGGATGAATTTAAAGAGGGTTTTATCGCTTGCGCTGAATGGCACGCAAAGCAATCAATAGAGATCCTTTCCTCTGTTTTAGAAAAATGGGTACATGGCGGTGATGCTGATTGCATCATTGCGGAGTTTGAAGAAAAATTAAACAATAAATAGTATGATATTAAAAGATATAGTAAGCCTATTGGCTAACCGGATAAACCAACCTCGTGTAATAGAGGGTTATTTACGAAAAGTGTATGCAAAAGGTTATGAGGATGGAACTAAGCAATCCCCGTGGATAAGTGTAGAAGAACGATTGCCGGAAACAAATGATGGACAATCTTTATATGAGGTTGTCGTAGTTACTTCCGATAGAAGATTCTTAGTTGTAATCAATACAGAAGTAGAACATCTTGTTGGGCTTTTGGGAGTCACCCACTGGATGCCAATTCCCTCTTTCGATGAAATACTGGAAGCCAACAGAGATGTACTAGAACGGATTAAGAAGAAAGGAGATTGAATATGAAATATGTTAGAACATTCTTATATAAATATGATGGTGATGAAAAGGTAAAAAATTGGCAATGGTTTTTAGTATTAATGAATTCATATAATGGTACTAAAGCAGTATATATTAAGATGAAAAAAATGCCTGTTTTTAATGAATTTCAACATCAAATTCATTGCACGAGTGAAATATGCAATGGAATACATAAGCCAACAATATACTCTATAACAAGACTTAAAGAAAATGATGCTATACCAAATATGGCATATTGCTATGAAGAAGAAATTGTTACAAAAGGAAAATTTTATGGAGATCAAGTAGACGGTGAAACTTTTGTAGAATCTTATTGTCGCAAGCCTACGGAGCAAATAAAAAATGATATACCCATATCGTTTGAAAATAGAGAAGTAAATCACTCCTGTAAATATAAAACTGGATCACAGAGAGCAGCCGAGTATATAGATAGATCAAAAAAAATGAGAGATGGTTATTAATTTATTGCTAGAAAAATTAAATAGCAAATATCACTTTAATAGTGGCGGGTGTTGCTATGTGGCTTATCTAATAGCTAAAGAATTAGAAGAAATGAATGAACCCTTTTACTTAATAATACAAGCTAGCTCATGGAAAGGGAATCATTATTGTATATCATGCCCTAAATTCGGGCTTATTAACCCATTTCAGGATTATCAACATCAAGTACATTTACGTGCTTCATCGGACACTATAAAGCGTATTTATGATGATAATGAATGGAGCTTAAAGTATGATACTAGTAAAAATGCAGAGCTTGCCAAAGAAATTAAGAATATATTCAATTTATTCAAAATAAAGAAAGGAGACTAATATGTATGTAGCAAGAGACAAAGACGGTGATTTGTACCTTTATAAGAAGCAACCCGTGAAGTATTCGGAAAGTTGGCAATTATGTAGTGACAATCCCCATGATTTCTATAAGCTAGACTCTTCTTTATTTCCCGAAGTAAAATGGGAAGATGAAGAGCCGACAGAAGTGGAATTGGTAAAGAAGGAGGAATAATTATGCCTACAGTATTAAGAGAAACTTATCCAACAGCCAAGAAAGAACATATATGTGAGTTTTGTGGCTATAAGATACAGCCGGGACAAAAATATGTTCGCCAGACAAATGTATATGACGGAGTTGTGGATGACTTCATCACACATCAAGAGTGTAAGGAAGTTGCCCGTGAATTGAGAATGTACGATGATTGTGATGATAGCGGGCTAGATGGAGAATCTTTTCGTGAAGAATTGAATTCATACGTATATGCCAATCATTATGACGAACACACCGATGATGTTTATACTAGTTGGCAGTTGAATTACTATGAGATAGCGAAAAAGGTATTGAAAGAACTTAAAAACGAAAGAAAATGAAAATAACAGCTCATTCTGCATTGGAACATCTTTTATATGATGCAATAGTTCAGACGAACAAAGAAAAAAGAGATTTTGCTGATGCTCAAAGAAATTTCTACAATAGCGATAAATCTCATATCACAGAAAAAGCAACACATCTTAAAGATGCAAAAGAACGGTTTGAAGCAGCAAGTATTCGTCTTTATGAATTGCTTACAGCACAGAAAGTGATAAAAGAGCTTGAAAAAAAAGGTATAGAAGTTTAAAGTCAATAATCATGGAAATAAAGAACGGAATAATAATAGACGGAGTTTTGCATGACCTTATAAGAACGGAATATAACGATTGCAAAACTTGTTCTTTATACAGTGTTTGCTATGAAAATTTGCCATGCGATAAATTATGCAATATAAAGGGTTCAAAAGGAATTAGTTATAAATTCATCAATTGTGGCAAAGTAACGAACATTAAGACAGATAAGGAGAAATAACTATGGGATTTACAACACCGTGCTTTATACGCAAAAACACACCGAAGCTTCGGAAGAAGTTGGAGAAGTTGGGGTATAGGCTGTTTGGGGAAGAACTTAACGAAGATTTATGTATTTTCACCTCGCCCGAATGTGGACTATATAATATTGAGTTTTTTAGCAACATTCCACATCCCGAAGAAACCGATAGTATTGATTGCGGAACTAACGAGAATCTTTTCCTTGCCATTTCCGCATTGAGGGATGATACAGACAGGAAACAGTGGTTTACCGATTGTTATCATTGGGAAATATGCCCTGATAAAGTAGCATATATTAATGCTTGGATAGACAGATATGGGTATTCACCTCACAAGGCTACCGTAGAAGAGCTAATTGAACACTTTAAAGAAAAGGAGGAATAAAATGGAAGATAAACTTATAACGATAAACACTTTGAATATATTATTGCAAAAAGGCTTTAACTATTATCATTTCCCAACACAATCATTAGCCCAGAAATGGCTACGTGAAACCAAGAACCTACATATTTCCATCATTAGAAACGCTTGCGGTTATAGCTATGATATATGCAAAGCTGACAATGGAACTCATATAACCGATGGAATATTTAAAGGTCCTAACGATGGTGGTCAGTGGGACACCTACGAAGAAGCATTGGAAGCTGGAATACAGAAAGCAATTGAACTAATATAAAATACAAAATTATGAAACCATTTGATTTAGAAAAAGCAAAAGCAGGTGCGCCTCTATGCACAAGAGAAGGATTTAGAGCTAGAATTATATGTTTTGATGCAGATAACGATAGATTCCCTATTGTTGCTCTACTTAAAAGCGATAATGGCAAAGAATATCCCGCTTCTTTTACTAAAGAAGGACGATTTTCTGATGGAGAAGCCGACAGCCCAAAAGATTTATTCATGGTGGGAGAAAAGAAAGAAGGATGGATAAATATATATGAAGCATTCATGGTAAGATGTATTGGAGCGGTTTACAACTCAAAAGAAACAGCCATGCGTATGAAAGTTAATGAAAAAGATATTACATACATAACTACAGTTAGAGTAGAATGGGAGGAATAATCATGAAGAAAATAATGTTTAACGATAAATTTGGCTTAACCCAAGCCGTATTAGATGGTCGAAAGACTATGACGAGAAGAATAATCAAATGTCCAATAACTTTTAGGGGAGAATGGGTCGCAGGATTCAATATACACAGACGCCATTCTGACAAAAAGATTGTTGATTGGCCTTGTATGTACGATGCAGATGAAAGAGAGTTTGATATGGGCGAGATATTGCCGAAATATAAACTTGGTGAAGTTGTTGCCATTGCGCAAAGTTATATGGATGTTGACCGATTTCATAGAAAAGGGAAAAATGCGGATTACTTAGAATACTTGGATTCTATATTGCCTGAACTGAAATTATATCCCGGTTGGGGAAATAAGATGTTTGTGAAAGCCGACCTAATGCCCCACCATATCAAAATTACCGGGATCAAGGTTGAACGCCTACAGGACATTAGCGATGAAGATTGCTTGAAAGAGGGGATTATTCATGTGTCAACTTTTCTTGGACAAAAAATATATCATACCCCACATGTAAACGGATCTTACTTGTCAACGAACGTAGCCCAAGAAGCTTTTGCCTACTTGATAGACAAAGTATCCGGCAAAGGTACATGGGAAAGTAATCCGTTTGTATTTGCTTACGAGTTTGTGTTATTTGACTAAGGGAGGAATAGCCATGCCAATAAGCGAAATTGCAGAATTAATACTTAAAATTGCATTATTCATCCTCAATGTCACAACCGTTGCCATCATTGTAATTTTGATAGGTAAATGGCACAGACGCATGGAGGGCAAGCTGAATGACATCAAAAGTTATATTCAGCACGTAACTGATCGCAATGACATCGTATACATTAATCAGCTTGAAAATCTCAAAAGAGGGCTTATAAAGGCTGAACGTTACGAAGATGTAGAAAAGATAAGTAAATGTATTGAACAGGAATACAGTTATCTTAAAAGAAAAATGGAAGACAGAGAACAAATGATTGATCCTTTAAAATAGAAAGAGAGAACCAGCGAGCACGACCAAGCTTAATTCTCCCCAAATCTTACACGATTATGATGCAAATATACTATTTACTTTTAAAATAATCGTGTTATGGAGCTGGATTTTAATAAAATAATTCGTCTTAAAAAGATTCGTATCGAAAAATCAGAACTTTCAGAAGAAGAAAACGCTTTGACCGTCCCGATTTTGAAAGATAAAAGCCTTATTGGGGGTATCTATAAAGTTTTTGTTGAGTTGCTAAATGAGAAGGGATGTCCACCGAATATTGACAGTGTGACCCAACGGAAGAAGTTCATCTTCATCATCTTGTACTTGTTTTCTCCAAGCTCGCTTGCCGGTGGAAAAATGACAGCCGGATTACGTGAAGAAATGTCAAGAGTATTGGGGGTTCAGTCCAAGAGTACAATTTCCGACAACTGTGCAGATGTCGTGTTTCTGTATCAGAATTATGGGGATTTTAGTGGGGATATAGAGTATCTTTATACCGAAATCGTAAATCGGTTAAGAATCAAAGGGCTAATCAATTAATGAGCCGGGGCTTAGTGCTCCGGCTTTATTTTATCTAAATGTGCTTTAATAGAATAGAACAGTTTTAAAATGAAGTCATAGTTCGCCGCTAATTGGCGACTTTCGTAATAGTATCTCCATTTAATAAAATGGTCTTTGTTCTCTGATAATGCTTTATTGAAAGATTCTAACTCGTAAGAGGTACATTGTATTATGCTTTCTCGCATTTGTGAGCTTAATTCGTTGAATAATTCGTTTAGATAATGTCCATGAGAATGTTTGTTTTCAAAGACAAGTAGAGCCTTTAACCCTATTTCGCAAGCAAGTGAACTTAGTATAACATTTCCAATATAAAAACTTGCAATTGGTGTATCTGTAGCTCCCTTTCCATGCCTTTCTATAATATCGCAATATACATAAAAGGCATCTCTAACATTTTTAAATGATATGGTTATTTGCGGTTCATTCATTTGGTTTCATTTTCTTTTTTCGTTCCAACTCCCCCTTTCTGATAATGCAAATAGTATTCTCATAAGGTTCTTCCGTTTTTTGCCAGTAGTTCAGAAGTGACTGCCGGGCAATTCCGAGTTCTTGGCTTGAAAATACATCATAGATGGCAGCAGGTGAAGCAAAGTATCTATGCTTACCAGTTGCTTTCATTTCTACGTGTATAACTCTTCTTTTATCTTCCTTTTCCATGATGCAAATATACTTATATAATTAGTATATGTTACATAAAATAATATATTTATATTTTATTAACTATATAAATAGTATTATTTGTTACATAATATACTATCTTTGCGTCATCAAAAACGAAGTAATAACAATTAAAAGATATACGATTATGAATACAAAAGAAATAGAAATAGGCTTGAGATATAGAGTGTCAGGTGATTTGGCTAATGGGCGCTATGCAGACGGTACGCCACGCATATCACACGATGATGTAGTAAGAGTAATAAAGCGAATTACAGATACACACGTGATTTTAGAATGTGGTCGTAGATTTATCATTAACGATAATCTTAAAATAGAGAAGTTCTAAGTTTAATCCGGTAGCCTTCGGGCTACCACAATACACACGATTATGGCAACATCAGTAATTAAACAAAAAACAATAGAAAAGTTCATCATGTCTGAATTTGTACAAGGCAACTTAAATACAAAAGAGCAAGTAAACTGTATGCTTATTCTGATTCAAAAGAAGTTGGATATGTCAATAGAGCAAGCGAGTGACTTTATAAGAAATGCAATTGGTATTAACGCTTAAATATACGATTATGACAAAACAAGAACTTGAAAACAACATGACTAAGGTAGCAGGCATACCGGTTGAAATAACAGTCAGAGGCAAACGCTCTTTTACTTTCTCTTTTGAGGGTAAAAATGAAACAGCAGCAAAGAAGATACAACAATACTTTGCACCTGTATCACTTGAATACGACTACGATGAAGAATGTGATCTGACTTGTTTATATATGAATCTTTAATAACACGATTATGAAAGTATACAACTCGAATAGCGTATTAATAGCAGAAGGTTACTTAGTACCCAATCCCAATTTCATCCCTAAAGGTGAATACAAAGAAACAGAACTGGACGAATATAAACGTAGTGTTGATTTTCTGATAACGAGTTGCGGCAACAAGTATGAAGTTATCTTCAACAAGCCTATTGCCCTCAAAGAAACACGCTCTATTAAGCGTATTGGCAGCAATGAGCGCTACGCATATCTCGTTACAGAAAAAGCCTTAGAGAGCCTGAAAAAGCAATATACGCACGCATGTGATTTTTGATACGAGCGTAGAAAGATTGAATGTAAAACTTTAAATATAGATTAGTTATGAACTCAATAAACAAAAACGGTTGCAGCGTATGCCAACCAGGTAAAGAAAATTACACTACCTACAACACCAAGTTACGAGGTAAGAGAGTGAGAATGTACCAGTACGACTACCGTACTGAAAGTGAAGAACTGTTTTCTTGCTGCGCCTCTACCTTAGAGGCATGCAGAGAAAGACGTGATAAATGGCTTAGTTCACGACAATAAACCGATTGTCGTGTATAACGATTGAAGATATTTCATTATCTTTGGTTGTGGTAGTACCTTTGGGGTACTATCGCGGGTTAGAGCAGTGGGCAGCTCGTCACTTTGACTTGGTGAAGGTCAGCGGTTCGAATCCGTTACCCGCAACTACTTAATTATTAATTTAAAAGACACGATTATGAACATTCTTACATTAAGCATCAAACAGAAGTATTTCGATGAAATCTTGGCAGGCAAGAAAACCCACGAATACCGTGAAATCAGGCCAACCAACGCTAAGAAGTATATCACTTACCTATGTGGCGGTAAAGAATATCCGGCTGATGCAGAACTGCCTGAAGAAGGTGAAGTAGAATTGAAGCCTATCAAGTACGATGCAATCAAGCTTCTGACAGGTGTATATACGGGTAAACGTCCTTATATTATCGTTGAAGTGAAAGCAGCAGAAGCAGTTATTCTTACAGATGAAAACGGTAATGATATTGTTTACAAGTATCAAGGCGAAGAGTATCTTGCCGCCCAGATGGATTATACTTTGGGCAAGATATTAGAAAAACATATAGATTGATTTGTTTAACTTTTAAAATTAGAAAGCAGAGTCGCAAGAAGAATTAACAGAGTAGCCGGACCTCGCAGAAATATGAATGGTGCAGGGGCAGGTGGTAGATTGGTTGCCAATCGTAGAGGTACAGCAAGTGCCACACAGTTAGGTTCACGTAGACAACGTTACGGTGATCTTCGTGTTTCATTTGGATTATCTGGTGGTTAGCTATGAACAAAATAGAGCAAGCGAACCGGTATATAGACCTTATTCGGGTAAAATCGAATGAGGCTTTACTGTTTTTATCCTTGGGTAAAGATTCGCTTGTCCTACTTGATTTAATCTATCCAAAGTTTGATCGGATCGTTTGTGTGTTTATGTACTTCGTCAAAGACTTGGAGCACATAAACCGATGGATTGGCTGGACAAAAGCCAAATATCCAAAGATTGAGTTTGTGCAAGTGCCTCACTGGAATCTTACTTACATTCTTCGTGGCGGGTTGTATTGTGTCCCTAATCCAAAGGTGAAGCTGCTGAAACTTGCTGATGTGGTAAAAGCTATGCAACTTGCTCATGGAGTTTATTACACGTTCTTGGGGATGAAGAAAGCCGATGGCATGAATAGACGTTTGATGCTGAAGGGGTATGAAGCTAACGGATATGAGAATAACGGCTTATGTTATCCTTTAGCTGACTGGACGCAGATGGATATTCTTGCATACATGAGGCAACATGCGTTGCCAGAACCGGTTAGATATTCTTTAAAAGCTAGTTCAGGGGTAGGATTCAATCTTGATTGTATGCTTTGGTTAAAAGAGAACTATCCGCAAGATTTACAACGAATCTATCGGGTATTTCCTATGAGTGAAAGAATTTTATTTGAGTATAATAATAAAAAACAAACAGCCGAGTCAGAAATAGAAGAAGAGGAAGAATGAAAAGTGCTGCCGATATAGGCGTACAAACCAATCGTTTGAGTAATGCTGCAGCTGGTAATCCAGAAAGGCAGGCAAGAATTAACAGTATTGGCGGTGCCATGTATCGTAACCTTAGCCGTTTGAATTATACAAGAAACAAAAGCGTATATCAACAACATTCAAGAGCTGCCCGTCAAGGAAGCAATAGTCTAGGATTAAGTAACGGATAAATAAAAGGAGGTATTGAGTCAAAAGAATATCTAAAAGAACTGCCAGATATAATACAACAATGTTTCCCAATACCAGTGAAACCGGAAGACAGTATGCTATTGGAAACAGAGCTGCCAACATGATTCGCGCAAATTTACAAAATCAGGGAAGTAGCAACTTTATGAGGAATTATAATCGTATTATTCGTGCAAGAAACAATATGCTAAGTTCCTCGCGTGGGTTAAGCAATGGATAGAGAAAGGAGTTTTTGAGTCAGAAAAAGAAATAAAACAGTTGAACAAATACGTCTGCAAGCAGGAAGATTGCAACGTGAAGCCGAAAATAGATACGGTACAAGTTTTACCAGTAGAAATTTGCGGATTGTAGATGCTTACAACAGCGCAATGAATAAACTGGTTCGCCGTCAAGTATCGCAAAGACGTGCACAAGGATTAAGCAATGGATAACATGGAACTAAGTAAATACATAAAGAGTGAATCGGTAGAACTTAATCGTTCTGCCATTCACTTCGCTGATTATAATCCTCGAAAACTATCTGATGAATCACGTAAGACATTGAAACGTGGTATCAAGAAATTCGGGTTAGTCGGTGGAATTGTCGTGAACAAGCGTACAGGTCTTACAGTAGTCAGCGGACACCAACGTTTGACTGTTATGGACGAATTGCAGAAGTTCCCCGATAACGACTATCGCATTCGTGTTGATGTCATAGATGTGGACGAAAAACAGGAGAAGGAATTAAATATTCTGATGAACAACCCGAACGCACAGGGTACATGGGATTTTGATGCTCTTGCACAGATTGTTCCTGACATTGATTGGAAAGATGCTGGTCTGACTGATGCTGACCTAAACATGATTGGTGTTGATTATCTGTTGCAGACTGAAGAAGAAAGCTCCATTGCTGATGCTTTGTCTGATATGATGTCGCCTGTTACCGAACAGAAAGAAGCCGATAAAGCCGCTAAACAGTTAGAGCGTGCCGAAAAGGTTGTTCACATGAAAGAGGTCAAGCAGCAGGTTAAGGAGAACGCACAAAAGCAAGCCGAGGACATGGATGCCTACGTGATGTTGTCCTTTGATTCCTATAAAGCTAAAGCGGCTTTCTGTGAAAGGTTCGGTTATGATCCAGATATGAAATTTATCAAGGGAGAGGTATTCGATGAACAAGTAGAGAGAATAGATTAATTATAGGAGGAAAGCAGAGTCAGAAAAAGACAAAGAAGTTACAGCGAAATTCTTTCAACAACAAAAAGGTTGAGAAAAACCTATGCAGCAAGTGGTAATATTGCAAGAAACATATCAAATAACCAACGAATCTCTCGTGCAGGGTATAATGTAACCCAAAATCTGGCAAGAAGTTTAAAAGTAGACTCTTCACTGCTTCCTTTCTCCAAATTCAGAGATAGAAGGGGTTACACAACTGCTAGCCGAGGTTTAGCTAACGGATAAGATTATGACAAAAAGTGAATCTCAAAACAAAAAAGGTAAAGGAGGAAGAAAGCCTAAGTTTGATTACACAAGCGAGGAATTCCTTTCTCTCGTAGAGTCGTATGCCAAAAAGGGATTCACTGACGGAGAAATAGCTCATGCCATTGGAATTGAACCAGAAACTTTTTGTAGGAAGAAAAGAGAGTTCAGTCAATTAAGTCAAACCCTCTCACGCGCGCGTTGTGCAATAAACTCTCTTGTCCGGGCAAAGTTCCTTGCTATGGCCCTTGGTGGTATCAAAACAAAGAACACTACTATTCGAAAGCTGCGGGATAGGGACGGAAATCTGACAGGTGAGGAAGAAGTTCAAACTGTAGAAGGTGAATTGGCTCCCAATTTGAGTGCTCAAATGACCTGGTTGTACCATTACGATGAAGACTGGAGGAGGATTGAACGTAAACAGGATGAAGATGCTGATATTCCTACCAACATAAACCACGGTATTAGTATTGATTCCTGGATTAAAGACAAGCTGAAATGATAGTACCTCAAGAAATTTACCATCTATTATACACTGATACGGATAAATTCATTATTCTTATCACCGGCGGTCGTGGCTCCGGCAAATCCTTCAATGCTTCCACCTTCATTGAACGTCTGACCTTTGAAATGACGGAAGCCGAAAAGATAGTGCATCAGGTTCTCTACACCCGCTACACGATGGTTTCCGCTGGTATGTCTATCATTCCCGAAATGATGGAGAAGATAGAGCTAGACGGAACAACTAAGTATTTCAAGACTACCAAGACGGATATAGTCAATAAGATGACTAATAGTCGTATAATGTTCCGAGGCATCAAGACTTCTTCCGGTAATCAGACGGCAAAACTAAAATCTATTCAGGGAATTACTACTTTCGTCTGCGATGAAGCGGAAGAGTGGACGAATGAAGAAGAGTTCGATAAAATAATGCTCTCTATCCGCAAGAAGGGTATCCAGAACCGGATTATCATTATAATGAACCCCTGCGATTCTAATCACTTCATCTATAAAAAGTACATCGAGAATACTCACAAGCTTGTTGAGATTGACGGTGTGCAAGTTCAGGTTTCTACCCATCCGAATGTACTTCATATTCACACTACCTACTTTGACAACTTAGAGAACCTTTCTCCTGAGTTCCTTCGGGAAGTGCAGGAAATGAAAGAGAAGAATCCTGAAAAGTATGCTCATGTTGTTATTGGTCGGTGGGCTGACGTTGCAGAGGGTGCGGTTTTTAAGAAGTGGGGTATTGTGAAAGAATTCCCCCAATGGGCGAAGAAAGTAGCTATCGGGCAAGACTTCGGGTACACAACAGACGTTTCAGCAGCCGTGAAGTGTGGTATCGTAGATAATGCCTTGTATGTTGATGAACTATGTTATCAATCAGGAATGCTCACAAATGCACTTGCTGACAAGGTACGTCCTTATGGTTTGAAAGTGTTTGCAGAATCCGCTGATCCTCGACTTGTAGACGAAATCAAACTTCGTGGCGTGAATATTTATGGCGTAGATAAGTCGGGACCATCAATCAAGGCAGGAATAGATAAAATTCTCTCTATGGATTTGTATGTAACGGAACGTTCTTACAATCTTATGAAGGAATTAAGAACCTACGTATGGGATAAGGACAAAGATGGAAATTATATCAATGAGCCAGTAGATAAGGATAATCACCTTATGGATGCAATAAGGTACTATGTTTTGGGTTGCTTGCTTGGCAAAATTCTAAAACCGAAAGATTTAACAGGAATATTCACACATTAAAATTATAGATTATGCCATTAACACTCGAAGAAATATTAGCATTACCCGATATTGGGCAGAAAATAAGCTATCTGAAGAAAGGCAGGAAGACCGAGCTTCCCGATCGTTGTAAACTTTGGGATGATTGGAATCCTGAACACCATGAAATCATGGTTGATAAAGAGAAGTACCCAGACAGAAAAGTGCTTGAAAAGGAAGCGGAAAAAGATTTCGATGAAAAGACCGGCAAGACTTATGAGATTGAAGCACAGTACAAAACCGAACCGGTGAACCGTATCTCCATTCCTTTGGAGCAGGATATAGTGAACATTCAAACCGCTTTCACAGTCGGCACAGAACCGTCTATGGATTGCACTCCAACTGATGATGACGAAAAGAAGCTGTTGGATGCGGTCAAAGCTGTATTCAAATCCAATAAAATCAAATACCAGAACAAGAAGATTGTCCGTTCCTGGTTATCCGAGCAAGAGGTAGCCGAGTATTGGTATGCGGCCGATGATGATTCGTTCTGGGCGAAGTTTTGGAAGAAAGTGAAGACCACCTTTGGAGGTAAGGTAAAGCCTACTAAGAAGTTGAAAAGCGTGTTGTGGTCACCATTCCGAGGGGATAAACTTTATCCGTTTTTCAACGATGAAGGCAAGATGATTGCTTTCTCCCGTGAGTACAAGAAAAAGCTCATGGATGATTCGGAAGTTACCTGCTTTATGACTATCACGGATAAAGCAGTCTATCAATGGGATTTATCTAAAGGGTATGAAGAAAGAACTCCTTTCGTTCACGGATTCCCCAAACTGCCGGTTCTCTATGCCTACCGTCCTGAACCTTATTGCAAGAAGATAAAAACCTTCCGTATACGCTTGGAGAAACTTTTATCCAATTATGCCGACTGCATAGACTATCATTTCTTCCCACTGTTGAAGCTAATTGGTGATGTAGAGGGTTTCATGGGTAAGGTTAAAGATAGAATGGTCAAACTTACAGGTGAAGGTGCGGATGCCCAATATCTGACATGGAACCAAGCAAATGATACCGTAAAATTTGAGGTAGAAACCCTCTTTGAGAAAGCATATTCTATGACGAATACACCACAAATCAGTTTTGAAAAGTTGAGCGGTGCTGGAAATGCCTTGTCCGGAGTGGCTTTCGATTACGTGTTTCTTTCGACACATTTGCAAGTTCAAAATCATGCCGAGGTGATAGGTGAGTTCTTGCAAAGGCGTGTGAACTTCATAGTCTCTGCTTTAGGCTCTATAAATCCATCTGAATTTAACAAAGCATCTGAAACGATAGATATTAGTACAGAAGTTGTTCCGTATCGCCTTGACAATTTAGAAGATAAAGTCAATGTAGCTGTAAAAGCTGTATCGGGTGGTGTATGGTCGCAACGACATGGAGTAATGTTCGCTGGAAATATTGACCGCATCGAAGAAGAAATCGCAGAGATAAAAGAAGAACAAGAAGAAAAAAGAAACGCTGAAATGCAGAAACAAAGCATAAAGAAAGGGGAGTGAAATCACTCCTCTTTGTATCTCCATTGATAGCCCTTGTGCTTCTTTATTTTCCCATTACAGCACATTGAAATGCCCGAATGGTGCGCACCAGTTGCGCGTGTCGCTTCATTCAAACTATCAAATGAATTTATAATTTTGCCGTCTTTTAATTGTAGAACAGCTCGTGAATTATGGTGGTTTTTGCCAGTCTTTTGCTTTCTACCAAGAACCCTATATGCGTGTAGTAAGTTTTCACCATCAGTAACCCATTCAAGATTAGTAACGCAATTATTGGTTTTATCACCGTCTATGTGGTTTACTTGTGGTAGGTTTTGCGGATTAGGTATAAAAGCATTTGCGACCAAGCGATGAACTTTAAATATGCGCTTTCTGCACCATACATTCAAATACCCCTTTTTGCTTTTTATGGGTATTAAAATGCATCCATCTCTAAACCAATATCCTTTACCGTTCCAGCATTTCTTTGGCAAGGATTTTACCCTACCTAAATTTGATACTTGATAATCGTCTTCGTACCCTTCAATGTCTTTCCAAATTTCGTCCATATTCTTTTTTGCTTTAAAGTTAATAAATAAAAGGCAGCCTTTAAAGTCATGCGAAGGCTACCTTTGTACAATGGTGTATGTTTAGTTTTTAAATATTAGCTTATACAAACCCGAAGTCGGTGACGAGGACATTGGTGCACGCCCGGCTATCACCATCCGTTTGCGTTCTTCTGGAAATACGTCTTTCAGCTTCTCAATATTGCTTTTCAAACGGTCTTCTGTAAAAATACAACCGCTTGCCTCTTCAAGCATGAAGTCGTTAATCACTTTTATTAATCCCTGTACATAAAGGTTATTCATGTCAATTACTAATTCTTCTGTTTTCATATTCGTTATATTTATGTGTTTATACTTTATAATTTCGTTTACCACTGTTATTATGCGATTTTAACAAGGTTGCATTTCTTGAAACAACGCCATTCTTCTTTTTCAGTGTCAAAGTACACCTGGCAATTATCAGCCGTTTTCTTTGTACCTTTTGTTTCGGGTACTCTGTCACTCATTAAAGTGCCAAAGGCTTGACGTAACGTACCGTCGGTTTTTTTGAAGTAGAACTCTACTATCTTCACTTTCAAAGCCGCTTTCAGCTTCAAATTAGCCCATGCGCATTTCAACGCTTCACTCATTGAATAACCGTTCTTGCGAACAAAAGACCATGCCATTTGCATCACTTCTTTCATCTGACTTTTAAATTTTGTGCTCATACTCTTATATTTTATGTGTTATATAATATATTCTATTTTTATGCATGCAAATATAGACTATATTATATAATTGACAATAATATCACTGTTAATAAAATATAATACGATATATTTTTATAAGGCGAAATTAGATTATAATATATAATGTGTATATTTGCGCCTGAAATCAAACTTATAATATATTATATATGGATTTACGAGTGAAGGAAGTATGCAAAGAGAAAGGTGTTACTCTTGCGGAAGTAGCATCTAAAATAGGTGTGGCTCAAGCGAGCCTTTCTAAAATGTTGGGAGGAAACCCTACTATTGGTACATTAGAAAAAATAGCTGATGCTTTGGGTGTTCCAGTAACTGAACTATTTGAAAAGTCAAACACTGGAGATATAGTAGGCTTCGTAAAAGTAGGCGATACCGTGCATGAAGTAAAGTCTGCGGAGGATGTGAGGGATTTAGCTGGAAAATTGTAACAAATAAAATATTAAAGATATGAAATGTCCACATTGTCAGGTAGAAGTAAATGTAAATTTCGCAGAAAAATACATAGGAAAATATGGAAATACTTTTTATAGTCTATTCTATATGAGATGTCCAAATAGTGAATGTGATAAGCCTATTGTACTTTTGGGAAAGGCAAACAATGCTGATAAATGCTCAGACGGTACAATATCTATAGAAGAACAACCTTCCTGTAATTTTAAACAACTATTCCCTGTAGGAAGCGGTAGAATGCCTGCTGCCCCCGAAGTTGAATCTAAGTTTGCTGAAGATTATAATGAAGCCTGTTTGGTACTTCCATTCAGTCCTAAAGCAAGTGCAGCCTTGAGCCGTAGATGTTTACAAAATATTATCCGTCTGAAAGAAGGTATTAAAGAAAGGAATCTCAAAACGGAGATTGATAAGCTAATAGCAACTAATAAACTTCCATCATACATAAGCGACAATTTGGAAATAATACGTGGTTTTGGGAATATTGCTGCTCATGGAATGGAAGACCAAGTTTCTGGTGAAATATTAGATGTAGAACCTAATGAAGCAGAGTTCTTATTGGACGTTTTGGAACTTCTTTTTGATTTGTATTTTGTTCAAGCTGCTAAAGCTGCCAAGATGAAAGCTGCATTAAATCAAAAACTGACAAGCGCAGGACAAAAGCCTATACCATAAGTTGTATTGAAGAGGAGCTTGCAGAAATCAAGGAGGAACAAGGGGCAAAGAATGAGCAAATCAGAAAAATAGAACAGAAAAACACTTCTAGGTCAGAAAAATTACGAAGTCTATAATTTGTGATAAGAAAAATAGAGTAGTTAGCGGTGATTCTTCGGAGTTGCCGCTATTTTTTTATTCTTCAAATTACAAATATTAGAATATAATTTTGAATTATAGAATTATATATATATATTTGTCCCACGATAATTGAGTAACCAATGAGAATATTTACCGAACAAGCATTAAAAGAATATGCAGAGAACCATCCCGATTCAAAGGTTGCTTTGCAAGAATGGACTACCATTGTGAAAAGAAGCAAGTGGACTTGCTTTGCCGATATTAAGAAAACGTTTAATAGCGTTGATAATGTGGGTAATCAGCACTATGTTTTTAACATCAAAGGTAACAACTATCGTTTGGTAGTAGTGATTAAATTCACCATTCAATTTGTGTATGTTCGCTTTATTGGTACTCATAAAGAATATGATAAAATAGATTGCGCTAATATTTAGGATTATGACAAAGATAGAAAATCAAGCCCAGTATGAATGGGCGGTGAAAAGAGTAGAGGAACTTCTTCCATTGGTGAAAGATGATACTCCTTTGAATGACCCCAATAGCATAGAATTGGAGCTTCTTTCTAATTTGGTTGCTGATTATTCCGAAGAACATTTTGCATTGGGAGAACCAACGCTTGTGGATGTTCTTAAACTTCGTATGTACGAAATGGGGCTTAATCAAAAATCACTTGCAAAGTTAGTTGGTGTCAGCCCGTCACGGCTAAGTAATTATATATCCGGTAAATGTGAACCAACTTTGAAAGTTGCTCGTGAGATAAGCCGGAAGCTAAATATTGATGCCAATATAGTATTAGGGGTATAATGGAGGGGGATTTTCTTAATAAAATATGGGATTTCTTTTCAAATGAAAGAATCTCATTGACTCCGAAAATTACTATTCCTTTATTTCTCATCATAATAGTGTTTCTCTTTGTAGACTATTATGGTTTTTTTTTATTATTATGCAAATAGTAAAAAGGTAGAATATCTATCAAAAATAGAGGAAGTAAAAGAAAGAAGTTCTTCTGATACTATAATTGTTTCTTATTTGGATGAAATGCTATATGATGCTGTAAATAGGAAAAATATATTTCAGCAATTTGCTATGCTGTTTGAGAATGAAGATGTGTCTCACACCCCTGATATTTCGGATAAAAATGATAATAGCGACTCTTTTGAAATAGAACGTATTTTTCCATTATGCGAAAGAAACCAGTTATGGCATACTGCAACTGCATCTTCGTTTTGGATACTTTGTTTAGTGCTTTTATCGATTATGCTACTTTATATACCTTTTTCATCCGGTGATAATAGATTGAATTCAATGTTTGGAATGATAATAGGAATAGGGGGGATTACTTTACTTATATGGGTGACCCAATGGCTATTTGGACTTATTCCTGTTATATTAGGAAGAGCATATATTAATTACATAGTACAACTTGCTGTAAACTTACTTCCAATTATTTTGTTTGCTATAAAAAGTAAAAAGAAATAAGTATATTAATAATTTTGTAGGCGTGATTCCATTTGGTTTCACGCCTTTTTTATATCATTTTCCAACAATAGCTTAATTGCCGGTTTTCACTAACCTAATTATTTCCCCTTTAATTGTTTCCTCCTTACTTTTATACCGTATTCACGACAATCAATCCATTGTCGTGAATGGGAAGCTTAAATATTTACTAATCATCTGCATTGGTGGTATTTTTACTTCCGTAAATTGAATTTCAAATTTAATAATTCATACGGTATGACAATCTTAGAACAAATCTTGGCAGGACTGCAACAGAAATTCACTGGGGTGGACACTGCTATCTTAACCCGAATTGCCACTAAGAAGGCAGAGGGCGTAACGGACGAGACAAAAGTAAACTCCATTGTTGAGGGTATCAGTTTTTCGGACGTGCTTAATTCCTATGGTGATTTCCGTGCCGGGGATGCTTCCAAGACCGCAGTTTCCAACTACGAGAAGAAACATAACCTTAAAGACGGTAAGCCAATCGAGACTACCACAACTACCAAAACGGAAGAGAATAAAGACGATGTGCCTGCATGGGCGCAAGCTTTAATTGATTCCAACAAGAGCCTTTCTGATAAGCTAACACAGTTTGAAACGGAGAAGGCTCAAGCAACACGTAGCCAGCAGATTTTGGCAAAGGCAAAGGAGTATGGTATTCCCGAAAACTACGCCAAACGATGCGCCATTAAGGACGATGAGGACTTGGACGCATACTTCAAGGACTTGAAGCAGGAGTTTGCGAATGACGGCTTTAAGGGTGTAGTTCCTCCCGAATCAGCGGAAGAGAAGATTGAGAAAGAATCTGAATCTATCGCTAAGATGATTGATGAGGGAACGAAAACTATTGTTGAACAAAACAAGAATTAATTATGTCAGCAGGATTTAAGTATGACTTGGTTCCGCCCGTTGAGCAAGAGGAACGCTACGATGTCCAGACCGGTATTCGTAGACGTGGCCCGTTCAAACTCGACACGCAGAACCTGGTAGTGGGAAGTTTCCTTCCCGGATTTACCCCGATTTACGCAGACTTGAAAAACAAGTTTGCTTATGCGGTAATCAATGTGAGAGTTGCGGAAGCCTATACCACTGGTGGAGAGGCTTTGTCTATCAAAGTAGCCAAGAACTCTTTGGCCTATGTAGGCATGTTTGTCGGAAGTGGTAAAAAAGGCGCAGAAGTGACGGCTATTGACAAGTCTAATGCCAATTACGACGTATTGACTATCAAGGCTGCTTTCGGTGAAAATATCGCCAAAGATGCGGTTCTCTTCCAAGCAACCGCAGTCGACGGGCTGAAACAAAAGTATGTTTCAAACTCCGCTTTGTATGAAAGAACAAAGGTGGAAGATGGTATCGTGTTAGTTGCGCTGCTCCGTACAGCCGCAGAGATTGAGCCTTCAAAATTGGTTATGCCGTTTTCCGAGAACGATAAAGCCAATATGAAGGGATGGTTTGAATTTAACGAGTAAGGAGGTAGGATATGTTTTTAACGATTCAAACATTATTCGATGATGCGAACATTGTATCCGCTATCATCAGACGTGTGAACCAAACGCGTAAAGATACAATCTATTGGCAGCAGTATCTTACTTTCCGTAGAGTAACTACTCGTCTGTTCAAAGACTACATCGGCTCTGTAACTGGAGTGATGGCCGGTTCTATCAACTCACGTTTCGGTGAAAAGCCCATCCGTGAACGTAAAAATATCGGTTCTGGATATGGTGAAATAGCCTATCTGGGCGATGCATATCAAATGTCTATTGACCGTCTATCTGAATTGCAAGATTTGATTGACAAGTTCAATCAAGCCAAACCGGCAGACCAAAATACAGCATTGGAAGAAATAGTAAACTTCCTGGCAGATGACTACCGTCAGATTACTCTTGCAGCTCACAAGCGTATGGATATTATTGTCGGTGCATTGTTGATGACTGGTGAAGCCACCGTTTACAATAAGGATGCTGCAATAACTTCCGGTCAGACCAACAATAAGCTGCTGGAAATTACCCTTCCATTCAATTTTGTTAAGCCTACAACTGGAGATATAATTGTTGATGGCAAGAATATGTTCATCTCTTATTTAAGAGAGAAACTACATTCCCTAGCTCCAGACTTTGGCGCTTATGCCAAGATGATTATGACACGTACAACCTTCAACAAGAATGTACTTGGCTCTTCTGAATTTGGCGAACAGTACAAGATGATTCTCGGCACTAACGAAATGAAATTAAGTACCGGTTTGATTTCTTCTTCGTTGGCTTCTGAAGTTTTTACTGGTATCGGTCTGCCACGTATCGAAATCAAAGAGGATTACGTGAAAGACCAGACAGGAAAAAATGTGCAGATTTATGCAGACAACCGTATCACCTTGCTTAACGGTGATGAAGTAGGTTATATGCGCCATCATACCCCGTATGAAGCGACAGATCCAGTATCAGGGCGTACTTATGTTCCATCAGAGGGGCAGATGTTTATATCCAACTACCGTGACAAAAACGGTCGTTATATGGAATATACGGCAGAATGGATTCCACAAATTACCAATCCGGATTTGATCACCAATTTCGATTTGAGCGAAATTGCATCAATCCAATCAGCATAAGGAGGAGGATATGAAAGTAAAGGTTATATCTGTTTTCCGTGATAAGTTTACTGGTAAGTATTACAATCCCGGAGAGGTGATTGAAATTTCCGAAGAATCCCGTGTATTGGATGTAGAAAACCGCAAACTTGGCGAACGGGTTGAAGTGAAAGTTTCTGAAGAAAAGAAGGAGATCAAAATATCCCTCTTTGAAAAGGAATTTGAGAAAAAGATTTTGGTTGATGCTCTGAAATCTATCGGTGTTCAAGCAGCCGGAAACATGAAAGAAGAGACTCTTTTGGGTAAGGTTGCAGAGTTGGATGAAGAAACGACTTCCAAACTGAAAGAAGTGTTAGATATTAAATAAAAAGGGTAGTACTCCTACCCTTCCATTATGTAACTTATAATTCAATAAAGAAATGAAGAATTTTATTTTTGCCATATGTGGCTTTTTAACGATGTCTTTGGTCTCCTTGAGCGTACAGGCATCAAGCGTCGAATCTTTCGAGTGTGAATACGTAGCCCCATCGGTTGATGTTGGTTTGTCACCTATTCAGTTTTTCACCTTAGAAGCAGCTCCGACTGATTGCGTTGTATTGTCAGTTCCACAATCAATCTTTATGATTACAGATAGTCCGGCGATGCAACCAGCGACTATTACGGCAATGCAAGGAAAACAAATTTCAGTTCCTAAGTGTCCGTTCCGATATATCTACAAATCGAAGTATTGTACGCATTATAGCTACACTGCATACAGCAGACTGATTATACCATAATCAAAATGACAGTGAACGACTACATACAGCAAAGATTTCAGTCTTTCAGTATTCACTTATCAGAAACTGATCTTTTGGATATGTGTCTGAACGCGAAGATTAGCGGAGAGGATGAAATGAATAAGGAATCCTACAATATCGTTTCTGTGGCAATTGCGAAGTTCATCCCCTCTCTCCTACTCCGTGCCACTTCAATCAGCGAAAACGGCTTCTCTATGTCTTGGAACATTCAGGGTATTAAGGACTACTATTCATTTCTGTGTAAACAGTACGGATTGAAAGACGAATTAAGTAACAAGCCTAAATGTACTTTCTTATGATATTTGCTCCACATATATTGCAGATAAAGGTTATCACCCCGATGGATAAGGATGAGTTCGGCAGACCCATTCCTGGAACAGGCGGTGAAAGCTGGCAGGATGTATGTAGGTGTCGCTGTGACGATAACACTACCAAAGAGTTTAAGTCAGAAAACGGCTCTGTGTATCGCCCGAATTACCATGTAGTGTGTGAGAAGAGAATCACTGTTAAGGCTGGTGTCGAAGTGCGCTGTATGGACAGTGAGAACGTGAGAGGTCAAGGTGAGGTTTACACGGTTAAGAGTACAAACCACTTTAACTATTCGGAACTATGGATGTAGATTTCGATTTTTCCGATGTCGACTCCTTTTTCAATGAAGGAGAATGGGAAGTCGAAAAGAAGATGATTGATGTGGGTGATGAAGCTGTGAAACATGCAGAGGAACACGGCAATTATAAAGACCATACATTGACTCTAAGAACGTCCAATGATTACGATGTTGATAAAGACGGTCTGACACTGAAAAATGAAGCGGAATACGCTTCATTCGTGGAATCTAAAGGATTTGATGTTTTGAGTAGTGCCGCTTTATACGCGGAGAAACGATTAAAAGAAGAATTTGAACGATGATAGTGACTACCGACATAGCAAATATTCTTTACCGAGATTGCAAGTCTTTCGAAATCGACATTGTTCCCAGCGGTGAAACGCTGATGGATGAATTGAAGTCAGAAAGAATTGTCATCCACACCAAGAAACAACAACCGGGGAAGTATTGGAAGAAATCTTTCGCGGAAGTGAATCTTTGTGTACCTGATTTAAGCGAGAATGAAGCGAATACTATCCGTTTGAATGAACTCGAAAGAGAGACCAACAAACTGTTTAATGGTGTGGTAAGCTCCTATAATGGTACAACCTATCGTTATTCAATTGAATCTATCAGTATAGAAGCGGATACAGCTTTAAAGTGTCATTATGTGAATGTGAGAATTTTATTTGAAGTATTAAATGTAAAACTATAAAATTATGATTTCAGCAGTAGGAATTAAAAGAATCTTGTTTGCCGACATTGATAAGGTAACGGCAGATATTACCCCCGAAATCGCAAAGACTTTGATTCAATCCGCTATTAAGGCGAAAGATGAGGTTTTGAACGTGCATGGGGAAACTTGGCAGATTGAAGAAACGGAAGCATCTGTCACTGGACATAAAAATCAGTTAACAGGAAAAAATTACCGTTACGATGATGTGCCGGGAGAAGTCTCCCCTTCTTTCTCTATCGGACAGTATGACTGGAAGACAAAGAAAGCGTTCATGGGTGGCGATGTTATTCAGGCAACATCTGAAGATGTCGGATGGAAGCGTGCCTTGGACAAAGTTATCGTCAACAAAGCATTGTTTTGTCTGACTGATGATGATGTATGGTTTATTTTCCCGAAATGCCGTATCATTTCCCGTGAAGCTAATACGGACAAAGCAATTGCCATTGCAGTACGCGGAATGGTTCAGGAACCGGGAATCGAAGGAGTTTCTTCTGAATACAATTACGAAGAAGAAGCTATCAAAGCCTTGATACCAGTGGTGTAACATTTTAAGGTAAAACGATTGTAAACAGCAAGGGTGAGGTGGTGGTATTCGCTTCACCCTTGTTTCAATTTAGAATAATGAATCAAGCAGCAAAAATAGTTTCTGATGCCCTTTTAGGGCTGGATTTTAAGAATGTCGAAATAGGTGGAGTTGTTTATACAATCAAGCCGCCCACAATCAAAGTTATTTGTAGTGCTATTCATCATTTTTCCAATATTGGGATGACAGGTGACAACATCATGGAAGCTATCAAGAAACTTCCCGGAGCCACAGATGATATGCTGAAAGGTATCTCCTGTTTTATTTGTGGTAATGAGAATATGGCTAAGGCTTTGGAAAACGGAACCTTTGATGAAATCAAAGAAGTTTTGGAAATATGTTTCTCTATGATGGATATATCGGCTTTTCAGTGTGTCAGCTTGATGAAGAACGTGTCGATGCTGGCAGCAAGACCGAAACAGTAGGAAACGCAACGTTCTTCGGGCAAATAGCCCATTTGGTTGACACTCTCCATTTAAGCTATACGGAAGTGTTTGAAGTCATTCCATATAGAAACCTTTTAATGATGCAACGAGATAAACTCCATGCAATTTATGGCGGTCAAAAAGTAAAAAAAATCAGTGGTAAAGAATTAGCGAATCGTAGAAAAAAGAAATAAGTATGGCAAAGTTATATTTCAAAGTCGCAAGTGATTGGGAAGAAGTCGTAAGACTCCGTAGTGAAATAGCTAAATTAAAGCAGGAGTTGAAAAATGTGGATGGAACACAATCCCCTGCTACCTTCAAAACTCTAAATACCCAACTTGCTGTATCCAATCAAAAGTTGGATGAACTGGTGACTAATGCTGCTAAAGCCGGAGCTGAAATGGAAATGGGATTTAAAAAGAAAATTTTTGATGCCTCTCAATCTGTTAACGGATTCACAGAAAAGATTATTACTCAAAAGACAGTAGTTAAAGATATTGAAGCTGATGTAAAGCGTCTAGGAGAATCATATCGCATAGCACTAAAGCGTAACCCTCTATCTGCAACTGGTAAGCTGGAAGAATACAATGCTGCTCGCAAAGCCTTAGATGAAGAAAAGGCAGCTTTGTTCGGACTTACCCAGCAACAAGCTGAAGCTCGTCTTTCTGTGAAAAAGCTCCGTGACGAATACGCCCTTTACAACGATAATGCCAAAGAGGTTGTAGAAAAAAACAATGGCATTGCAATTTCTTGGAAGAAAGCATTGGCGGTTATTGGTGGTGCTGGAGTATTAAAGGCATTAGGTTCTGAAATAATTCGTGTTCGTGGCGAATTTCAATCCATGCAGACCGCTATTGAGACTATGGTTGGAAAGGATATGGCAGGGCAACTGATTCCGCAAATCAAGGAGCTGGCTAAGATTTCTCCACTTACTATGTCAGATATGGTTGGAGCAGAAAAGATGATGCTTGGATTTAACATACAAGCAGAAGACACTATCAAATACTTGAAAGCCATTAGTGATATTTCTATGGGGGAATCCAGTAAGTTCAATTCGCTAACTTTGGCATTTTCACAGATGTCAGCAGCGGGTAAACTTATGGGGCAGGATTTGAATCAAATGATAAACGCTGGATTCAACCCGTTACAGATTATCTCCGAAAAGACTGGAAAATCTATCGCAACTTTGAAAGATGAAATGTCCAAAGGTGCTGTTTCCGCTGAAATGGTTCAACAGGCATTCATTGATGCAACTTCCGCAGGTGGTAAGTTCTATAATATGTCTGAGAATGCTTCAAAGACTATCAATGGTCAGTTGTCTATGATGCAGGATGCTTTGGATTCCGTGTTTAACGAATTGGGAACAAAGTCGGAAAGTGTTATCATGGACGGTATTCAAATGACAACTTCGTTGATTCAGAATTATGAAACAGTAGGTAAGGTCTTGGCTGGATTAGTGGTTACTTATGGTACATACCGGACCGCAGTGATGCTTGTTACTGCTGCCGAAAGTAAACATACTCTTGTGGAGATTGGACTTACCAATGCCCGTTTATTGGCACGAAAAGCGCAGTTAGCTTTAAACGCTGCAATGCTTACCAATCCTTATGTGTTGTTGGCTACTGCTGTAGTAGGACTTGGAGTTGCAATGTTGGCTTTCCGCGATTCGGCAACAGAAGCAGAAAAGGCACAGAGAAGGTTTAATGAACAGCAAGAAGAAGCTAAAAAGCAAGAAGAAGAACACAAACAGAAGATTGATTCCCTCGTACAAAGTTCTCGTGATATAGCGTTGTCGGATTTACAAAGAGGTCGAAGTTTAGCGGAGTTAAGAAAAGAATACCCTAAGATATTCGCTCAATATGACATCGAAACCATTAAGTTGGCTGATATACTTAAACTAAAGCAACAGATAACGGAAGAAGATGCGAAACGTGCCGGAGAAAAGCAAACCAAGGAACTTTCTAACATTGAATCTGAAATCAAATATTACGAGAATCTGCTGAAAACTCTTTCCGGTCAGCAAGGCGTTGATGGATATGTGAAGAAACTAAAAGAATTGCGTGCTATGCGTGATGTCATGCTGCAAGAAAAAGGCAAAGGCATCTCCGAACAGTTCATTTCCAATCTTAAAGATGTTAATACTAATGAGTTTGACCGCTACATCTCTGAGTTGGAGAAGCGTATCAGAGGAAAGGGGGAAAATGGAACTGTGAAACTTCGTTTGCCTATTGATATTAAGGGTACTTTGTCTGATGAAGCAATCTATAATGTGAAAGACATAAAAACACTTATAGATACAGCAAAATCAGTCAAGCAAACCCGAATTGATTCAGAGAAGAATAAAACCACTTACAAACAAGATTATGAGAAAGCGAAGAAAGACTGGGAGGATGCCAAAAAGAAACTATCTGAAATAGAAAAGGACAAATCTAAATTTACTTCAAAGCAATACGAAGAAGCTAAAAAGCAAAAAGAAACTACCGAAAAAGCATACAAAGATTTAGGAGGTATCACTGGCAATGCTTTATCTAAACAAGAAAAAGCTATTGAAAAGCAAAAAAAAGACCAACAAAAATCAGCCGAAGAGCTTCTGTCTCTCCGTCGCCAAAATCAACAGGCGGAAATAGATCTTATGAAGGAAGGCACAGAGAAAAAGCTAAAACAGATTGACCTTGACTATCAAAAAGAACTTGACGCCATCAAGAAACAAGAAAAAGATTTGAGTGAAAGACAGGGTGGAAAGTTGACTTCGGAGCAGTCTATTGAAATTTCCGCTCGTTATACCAATGCTGAAAATAAAAGAGAGAAAGATATAGCCGATGTAAGTAAGGAATTAAATTCCATACTAGATAAATATCGTGATTATTCAGCTCAACGCATAGCTATAGAGAAGCAGTATCAAGACGATGAAAAGAAACTTAGGGACGGATTAGCAAAAGCTAAAAGCGATTCTGAAAAGAAACAATATGAAGATGCCCTAAAAGAACTAGAAAAACAGCGTAAGAAAACTATAGATTCTATTTCAAAAAGCGAAATCGAAGATTCTGGCGTTTGGAAAATGTTAATGGGAGATGTTGATGCATTACCTACAGATATGCTTGAACAATTATTATCTGATGCTGAACAACTTGTCAAGACTACAAACTTGTCGGCTACAGATATGAAAGCTATGATGGATACCATAAATAATGCTCGCCAAAACCTTATAGCTCGCAACCCTTTCAAGACATTGAAAGAAGAATATGAAAAGTATCAGAAAGCAATAAAGAAAGGGGATAAACAGGGAGCCTTTACTTCATGGAGTAATGTGGAACAAGCTAGCGAATCTATAAAGAGTAATATTTCAACATTAGGGTCCTCTCTATCTTCTCTTGGAACTACTTTTTCCGATGAACTGGGAGAAGGCATCCAAAAAGCGGTAGATATTATAAATGACGGCATCACAGCATTTGAAGTATTCGGCAAAACTGGTGAAAAGTCTGCCGGTGACACAGTGAAAGGCATTAGCGGAATTGTTGGGATCATAACTACATTAGTGGGTACTGTAATGAATGCCTTTGATTCTACAAAAGCAGAACAAGAAAGAAATATTGAATATCAACGTAGACAGGAAGGATATTGGGATTCTATAAATTATCAAGTAGAACGTTATCTGGAGTTGCTCAAAGAAGCCGCAGGAAATGATTATTTTGCAACAGCTACCCAATCATTAACAACACTTGAAAAAGCCAGAGAGAAGGCATACAGGGACATAGTTAAATCTATGCCTGTTGGTGATGTTGATGCTGTAACATTTGGGCTTGCTCAACTTTTTAAAAGTGGTAAGTTTGCTGGCAAAATGACTGAATATGCCTTCGGGGGTCCGCAAGCTAAAGAAATATTTGATTTCATACAAGCTAATGGAGGATATGATCTACAAAACAAACTCATATCAGAGGAAGCGATTTGGGCGATGAAAAGCAATGCCGACATCTGGTCTAAGTTACCGGAATGGATGCAACAAGCTATTGACAAATTTGTAGAGCTCAACGACCAGACTAAGGAGCTAGAAGAGACTTTAAATGAGGATTTATTTCAAACGACTTCACAAGGTCTCGAAGAAGCAATACTGGAAGGATTAAAAGGAGGAAAAAGAGGAATCGCAGATTTTGGAGAAGATTTTGAAGAGATAATGCGCAACGCCTTATTACAATCGTTCGTTATAGACCAACTAAGAGGTAAAGCACAAGAGTTTTATAAAAAATATACCCTTTTGGCTGATAGTGAGGAAAACGGAAAACTTGATTTAACAGCAGAAGAGATAAGCGATCTTAGAAAAGATTGGAATGATATTATAAAAGCTGCTACAGAAGAAGCAAAGAATATTGATGCCATTGTTGGTGGTTCTTCCTCTTCATCCCAAGAAGCTTCAAAGAAAGGCTTTGCCACTGCGTCACAGGATTCAATCGACGAGCTTAACGGGCGTTTCACCGCCTTGCAAATAGCCGGAGAAGAAATTAAGAATCAAAGTATAACTCAATCCCAATCATTAAATATTCTAACGATGAAAGCGGATACACTTATTTCCATAAATACGGAAACGAGAAATATAGCCGATGACACACGTGATTTGATAGCAAGTTCATATCTCGAACTTGTTCAAATCTCCGAAAATACCGGAGCAATAATAAAACCCATCCAGCAAATGCAGAAGGATATGGCGGAAGTTAAAAACAATACCAAAGGATTATCAACAAAATAAATGGTTATGGCAGATTTATTAATAAATGGTAGAGATGCTTACAAGACTTGGGGTGTAAGAATGGGAGATAAATTCCTTGATGTGCTTGGTGCATCATTACCTATGAAAGAATTTATTGAAAATAAATCCCGATTAGAACATGGAAAACGTGTAATAATTAATAATCCCAAAATTGATGAACGGGAAATAACGCTCTCTTTTACCATAGAAGGCAATTCTAAATCTGATTATCAAGCAAAAAAAAGGGCTTTTTTTGAAGAATTATACAAAGGTGTGATTGATATTCAGATTCCAGCTAACAGCAGTGACATTTATCACTTGATTTATTTAGGTAAAAGTATCACCTATGCGCAGAGTTTAGACAGAACTTTTGGTAAATGCTCAATGAAGTTTTGTGAACCAAACCCGAGTTTAAGGACCTAATTTACGACATTGATTTCATTGTCGTATATGCGAGTGCCCAAAATTGGGTACTCTTTCTTTTATCTCCGAACTTTGGTGTGTTATGGAATCAGTAGACATCAAAGACATATCCGGCAACATTCGCTTTTCGACTCCTATTAAAGAGGGGGCGAAGAGACGCTTCCTTTTGATGCAGGAAGATTATATCACTTTGCTATTTAGCCTTTCCAATCCGGTTTATTTCAAACTAGGCGACTACGTAGACAATGAGTTGGGAATATTCGAGCTTGTAGACCTGTATAAGCCTACCTACAATACAACGACAGGTGAATACGACTACGAACTCCGCCTTGATGCTTATTACTGGAAATGGAAGAACAAGAAGTTTTTCTATACACCGGAAACCACCGGACGCGAAGCCGCATGGAATCTTACCGCTACCCTTGACACGCATTTGAAAGTCTTTCTTGATAACCTGAAAGCACTCGGATACAAGTTCAGAGAGGAAGAGTTTACATACGAGATTGACAGCACAGTGGAAAACACTTCCAAGCTCGTTTCCTACGATAACGTGAATCTGATCGACGCTCTCACACAGATGGCGGAGACATGGGAGTGTGAATGGTGGATAGAGAATCATAAGATTTGCTTCGGACGTTCCGAATACAGTTCCCCTGTTGATTTCAAAGCCGGTGACTTGACAGACACAGAAAATGTGAATGTCAACAGCATGACACGCAGCGACAGCCAGACCACTTATGCGACCCGTATCTACGCTTTCGGTTCTACCCGTAACATTCCTTCCAGCTACCGGAAAGATTTGATATTCGACGTAAAAGAGGTTAATGGACGTAATATATCCGATACGTCAAGACCGCTCAAAATAAACTACTTTCCGTCACGAGTTACGTATAAGGAAGACTATACCGCTAGTAGCAACGAAGGCAGCGGTTCTTTTACTCCCTCTTATACAGAATGGACGCTTGATAAGACTTTAGCTTCATCAGCCAAAGGTGGTTCTTATAAAATTGTTTCGGGAGGAATTTCAATCAATATATCAACAGCCGTCCCACAAATAGGGAACCGTGCTTTTCTACCGGCAGGAGATTATATATTGAAGGCGTCATATATCTATAATGTTTCCGGGGAATCAAAAGAGGTGATTATTGGTAATCAGACCGTTTCATTAGCCCAAAATCAACAATATGAGATTGTGTCTAAAATACAGGTTCCCGACACGTTGGTTATCGACAAAAACAGTTCTGATTTAAAAGTAAGGGTATACGTTCACGTACCAGCTCCAGCTTCTTCCGAGCTGTTATCGACTTTTCAGGCGTATGTAACATACGATATTAACGTGTATGGCGGTTCTTCTGCAACGACTTCCGTAACATTCCTTTCCGGTGCAAATGCCGGACAGACTTTTGCTGCTGTTTACAATCCCGACCTTTTAACCGGTGACGCAGCAAACATTATCCAGTTACCGGAAGGTGTAACCGCCTCTTTAGGTAATCGGTACACCATTAACAACATCATAAGCGGTAAAGTCCCCGATAACTACTTCAGTAAGGATGACAAGGAAATGACCCTTAACGGAGTTGTTCAGAAACGCCTTATGCTTCCGGAGGGTATTTCTTATGTAGATGCTTATAAATACAGCCCGACCGGTGAACGTATCAACATCGGAGATGAAAACTACGATGATCCGGATAACGTGGAAATGCCGGAAGAGGAGGCAATCGAAGAGATTGTTATATTTGAGGATGAATATCCCAAGTATATTGGTAGTACTACGGTAGTTCCTGATCCTACTTGGGAAGATGAAAAGGTTGATGACAAGCCAACCGGCAATAAATATCCTATCTATACCTTCAAAGATACGGGACTGAAGAACTTTACAAAAGACTTCCTTCTGGAAGAGTTACACCTGATTTTCCAAACCGGAAAACTTGCCGGACTGGATTTTGCTCTTACTCTCAAAGAGAGCGACAATACCGGTACAACCTTTGAAATAGTCCGTAATGAGGATTACGGGCGTGCACTTCCTGACGATGTACTATTTCCGCAAGCCGCCCACAAAGAAGAAGATAAGGATGTTCCCGCAGACACATATATCCTTTACGGCTTTGATACCGCATACATCTCCGAACAGATGTTGCCGGACGCACAACAAGCACTTCTGGAAAAGGCTAAAGATTATGTAAAAAAGTCCATGATTGACCCGTCCACCTACGATTGTGAGATGGATGCTGATTTCATCTACAATAAGGGTAATATTCGTACATACGAAGTCGGGGCTAAGATCAATCTGATAAATAAGGCATTTTTCCCGGAAGGCAGACAATCAAGAATAATCGGTTTCGAGTGGCCGCTGGATATTCCTTACGATCACCCGATTTATACAGTCGGTGAGACGGCTTCATATTCCCGTATCGGTGAGATAGAGAGCAAGCTTGATTCCCTCACTTACAAGGGACAAACCTATTCCGGCTCTGCTGTTGGAGGTGGTGGAATCAGTGTGTATGTTATCGGGGTTAATGACAAGACGATCCCGTCTGACAGAAACGTATTCTCTGCAAAAAGAGTGCTTCAGGAGATTATAGCTTATGCTATAAGTAAGACGAAAGATGACACAGCCCTAGGGCTTATTTCATTCCTGAACGGCATTAACGTTACCAAAGGTATTGTAACGGACACGATAACTGCAACAGAATTGAGCAGCAATATCGTAAAGGTGCTTGATAAGCTTACAGCCAATAATGCCGCTTTCTCCGGCAATATATCTTCTGTTGATTATGCTGAAAAGTTACTTGGCTGGCTGATAACCCCATCCGGTGATATAGATGCGAAGTCGTTGCGCCTACGTGATTTCCTTGAAGTGCCGGAATTGCGATATAACCGGGTATCAGTTATCACAGGTGAGGAATGGAACGCTCCCGGAGGCGGTATAATCGAATCAGTGGACGAAGAGAACAGTATCGTTTACCTGAAGCTTGAACCGGGCGAGGTTGCAGCTATCGAAGTGGATGATATTTGCAAGGCTAACTTTAACAATGACACAGGCTTTCAGACAACCTATTTCCGGATCACCGAAAAGCTGGATAATGGTTCTTTTAAATACGTTCTCCGCAGCGGATATACTTACCATCCTCAAAAGGCTATGCACTTTGTTTGCTACGGTAACTTCACCAATGCGGAACGCCAGAAGTCCAGCTATTCCACGCAGAATTATATCCGTTTCCTTAAGGGTGTAAACAACTGGGAGATCACAAAGGATATGATTGCCATGCAGTTGGGAGACCTGTCTAACCTGAAACTGTTTGGAATGGATATGACCGGACATAGTGCATATCTTAACAGAATCTACATGACCGGTACGATCAAGCAGATTTCAAATGACGGTGTGACGGAAGTACCGGTTCCGGTTTTTAAGGGTGAATGGAAATCCGGAACGTATTGGTATTATGACGAAGTAACCCACAACGGAAGCACATGGATTTGCATTGAATCTACGACTACGCAGGAGCCATCAGATTCTTCTACTGATTGGTTGAAGGTTATTTCTAAAGGGGAAGATGGGCAAGATGGACAGGATGGAAAAGACGGTAAAGGCGTACAGAGCGTTGATGTCCTTTATTACCTATCCAGTTCTTCAACCTCCTTTTCCGGTGGTTCATGGTCTACAAACTTACCAACTTGGGTAGATGGGAAATACATTTGGAGCAAAACCAAAGTGGTATATACAGACGGTTCATCTATTGAAACCAATCCCGCTTGTATCACCGGAGGTAAAGGTAATACAGGGGATGATGGTAGGGGAATATCAAGCATTGTCGAAGAGTATTATCTGTCTACTTCTTCTAATTCTTTGGTTGGTGGTTCATGGAGCACAACGCCTCCGACATGGGAAAATGGGAAATATATTTGGACTAGATCAGTAATAACATATACAGACAGCACATCAACAACCACTAACCCTATCTGCTCTACCGGTTCCACGGGTGAAACTGGGATCGGAGTCAAGAGTGTTGCCGAACAATATTACCTGTCTACATCATACAGCACGCCTACCGGTGGATCGTGGCAGACTTCTGTTCCGGCATGGCAGGATGGCAAATACATCTGGACACGTGTAGTTATCACCTACACTAACAATACATATACAGAGACAGATCCGGTATGTGTAACAGGTGGAAAGGGACCAAGCGGAAACGATGGCGTAGGGATAAGTGCCGTTGATGTTTTGTTTTACCTGTCAACCTCTTCTTCATCATTGGAAGGCGGAGCGTGGTCTACAACGTCTCCCAAATGGGAGGATGGTAAGTACCTATGGACTAAAACAAAGGTAACTTATACGAATGGTTCGACATGGGAAAGCGATCCGGCTTGCATCACTGGAAGCCAAGGAAAAACAGGGTTACCCGGTGCAATGCTCCGTCCCCGTGGAGTATGGAAAGCCAATACCGAGTATTATAACAATGAGACATTCATAGATACAGTAATCTATGACGGTCAGAACAAGTTATGTAAGATCACGCATACGTCTACAACTTCTTTTGACTCAACAAAGTGGGAAGAGTTCAGCGAGTTCGAGAACATAGCAACAAACGTCCTTCTTGCGCAGAATGCGACGATTGATGTTCTCGGTTCTTCCGGAATATTTGTTGGAAACTTAGATAAAACGAAGGGCTGGATAATGACTGAAGGCTCTATTAAGCATAATGTTACAGGTGTCGAGCTAACATCTGACGGTAAAATATCTCTTCCAGAAACCGGTGGAATAAACGTAGGCGGAAAGACTTTCATAGAAGCCGGCAAGATAAAGACGGAGTTTATTGATGTTGATAATTTGACCGTAAAGAAACTAGCAGCCGTAGAGGGAACAATTGCCGGGTTTAAAATATCTGATACACATATCGGTGTTGATGATCCCAATCATAACAATGCTTATGAAGGATTATCCCTATACAAAGATTTCATTAAATTTTCAGATGAAAAATCATGGGCTGGGATTGGAACTAATGTGTTTCCACTTTCTTCGGGAATGTCATGCTTAGGAAGATTTGATTTTACAAGCTCGGAAGTAGATTCTGGTACTGCCGTTTATGCAAAATTCCGTCCGGCTGTAGACGATTTAGGCTGGTCACAGCAAACAGCAATCCAATACGATGGTAACATATACGGCATAGGACAACGTGCAATATTCGAAGATGGATATATAGGGCAAGCCTATACAGATGTGCTTACCACTTTTATAAAAAGGACTCATAATTTTGTGTTTAATGGTCAGTCTGTTGTTAACTTAGGAATGGTTTTACCAGGAAGAAGTAATTTAGGAATAAATAATGATGTCTCTTTTCTCTTAAGTATTGTCATTACATGGAACCCAACCACAGCTCATCGGATTACCTTAAAAGGTTCATCTGATGGTAGACTGTTAAACAATGCAGGAGAAGTCCTTAGCCCAGAGTTGGATTCAAATGGAGCAATTTCTTTGGGAAGAGGAAATACCCTTTTGCTTAGATATTGCTCCTCACATTATTATATAGTTAGCTATAGATATCAATAATAATTATGAAAATAGACTTTCGAAAAATAGAATTAACCGATCTCGAAGGGAACAAGAGTACCGTCGATGTATCTAAAGCATTCGGAAATGCGATTTATCAAAATACAGGTGATCTTGGAGAATTTAATCTTGCTCAAGATATATACCGGAAAGGAGAAGTTGATATATCCCCTGAACAAGCTAAATCTCTAAAAAAGTATACGCAGTTATTTACTCGTGTCATTGATCGAATAGCTGTCAGCAATGCTCTATCACAAGAAGAATAAATAAGTTGAAAACAATGGTAGCAAAAGGAACGATCATAAAATTAGCAGTATCTATTGAACTACCTTCGGGCTTGACAATGGATGACATAGATTTCGAATGCAAGTTCTCTGTAACTCTCAATTCCCAGACGATCAAGAAGTCGGAAATGGTACGTAATGATAAGAACAGCTATACTTGTTTCCTTGATACCAACATCATAGGGAGGGGAGAAATTTGGATAGAAACCACGGCTTATCTTCCTGACACTGATTATGAAGGAGGAATAAGACCGGAGGTAGACAAGTCGGCAACCGGAATAAGAATTGTATAATATGGGATGCATACGGGTTAACATAGAAGCCTCGAAAGGAATAAAGGTGGGCACATCTCCTTTGTCTGGGATAAATGTCTCTGTAAATCCCAGCCGTTCAATTAAAGTGTCGGTAGGGATTGTCTGTGACGTTGGCAAAGATGCTTATTTGAGAGTAGAGCCTGATTACATCTGGTTGATGCCCTCCAATAACTTTGAAGATAACGTAGATGTATTGTCAAATGTGGTATGGACCACAGCAACAAAAGAATAAAATTTTATTGTTTAATTACTTAATGATTTGAATTATGGCAAAGCCTAGTTGGTTAAATTTAAACCCTTCAACTGGAAGCGGAAATGGGACAATTGCAAACAGTGCAAGTGCTCATACAGGTCGTACAGCTAGAACCGGTACGGTGACAATAACGGGTGTCGGAGTATCTACTCCTGCAACTTATAAAGTAACTCAAACTCCTAAATCCGAGTTTGCATCTTTTGATAACGGAGCGGAAATGTCTGCGCCCAAAGCTGCCGGAACCGTCACAGTTGAAGGTAAGACTAATTCCCAAAAGCTGACCTTTGCATGGGCGGGTAGCGTATCAGATGTTGCCATCCCAGCGAAATATAGTGCGAATGGGACACAGACAGATAATGCGGCTAGCATCACAGGTGACCCAGGTGCTACAGCAGAGTTCCCATTCTCCATAGAACTTGAATTCCCAGCAAATGAAACCATTGAAGAAATTGTAAGAACATTAAAAGTGACCGCAAACGGTGGTCAGGCTGTACAGATTGCAATCAAACAGGCAGCAGGAGACGCAAAACTATCCGTTTCCCCAACAGAAATTACAATTCCTCAAAACGGTTCAGCTGTTTCCGTTACTGTTACGTCTAACACTTCTTGGACTGCCGCATAATGGATATACTTGTACCTTGGAAGGAAGGAGAAGGAAGCATTGTCATTACGCCCGGCTCTAATGGAGTCGCAAGCGTAATGAGCGATGTTGCCAATGAAGGATTGGACAGGCAACAAACTGTCGTGTTCTCGACTACTAAGGGCAATAATCCGGTTTCCGTTTCTACTACGGTATCTCAAGAAGGGAAAAGACAGGCATTTGCAGTGACCGAAGGACGGTTTCTACTGTCTGACGGTAGTACGTTTAACGTTATAAAGAGTAAGTTCTATGAGTGATTATAACAGTCAATATTCGGGAGCTAGGATTGAAGAACTATTGGCAATGATACCCAACTTGGCTAAAGCCGACCTTTCCAACGCCATGACGGTTTCTTTGGGAGCAAATGGTTATGCCAAGTTCAATAATGGGCTTTTGATACAGTGGGGGACAAGAGTCGGAGCAACCGGGGGGGCAATTAATCTGTATTTTCCTACCAGTTTCTATAATACTGATTATAACATTTATTTCACTGGAGCAGTAAATAATACAGGTGAATCTTTTATATATGCTCCGGGGTATGACCTTAATGGTAAATATACATCATATTGTAGAGTTCTCACCCGTGGAATAAATTCAACTCCGGCTATTGTTTGGACTAGCTGGAATTTTACATGGTTTGCAATTGGTAGATGGAAATAAGGAGGTAATATTATGGGAAAAATATATTGGAAAAATGGTTTCTATGATAAACCACAAGAAGGAGCAGTAGAAATATCGGTGGAGTACTGGCAGGAATTGCTTGACGGTCAATCATCCGGAAAAGAAATCAAGGAGAACGAAAGCGGTTACCCGGTATTGGTTGAGCATGAGTACACCATTGATGAATTGAAAGAGATAAAGATCGCAGAGATCAACGCTTACGACAAGTCGGATGCTGTAAACTCCTTGACGCTGGACGGAAAACAAATATGGCTGGATAAAGACACCCGTGTAGGATTAGTCAACTCAATAAACATAGAAAAAGAAGCGGGTCGGGTATATACTACTTTGTGGTACAATGCGGAGAAGTATGTAATTCCCGTAAATGACGCCTTAAATATGCTTGACCAATTAGAATTATACGCTCTTGATTGCTACAATACTACACAGGCTCATATTGCAGCCGTGAAAAATTTGCTTAGCAAAGAAGAGGTTAATTACTATAATTATAAAACCGGTTATCCGGAGAAACTCAATTTTGTATTATAAACTATAAACAGATAAAGCTATGATTCTACTAGTATTAATGTCGTTCATCCTCATTGCCGGCTACGTCTTTGCAATGATTAAAAAGATGGAGGAAATTCCTTACTCTATCAGTGACACCTACTATGCCCTGACGCATAAGTTTTGGTTCGGTTTGTGCATGATCGGCTCCGGTGTATTGCTTCTTCCGTCAGCATTTGAAGCAAGCACGGAAAACAGCCGGTTTCTTGTATTCCTTTCGGTTGTCGGGATGATTGTATTGGGTGTATCTCCCAATTTCAAAGGAAGCCAGAAAACCGCCCATTGTATCGGTGCCGCCATGTCTTTAATCTTCTCCCAGATATGGGTAGGTTGCAATTCTTGGTATTGGTTACTGTTATGGGCTGGATTCATCGCTTACATGGTTATCTCCATGAGTGAGCACTGGACCGGTAACTTCATCTCCGACTTCATAAAGAGAAAGCCGATGTTCTGGATCGAGGTAATTTCGTTGTTGACCGTTTATCTAACCTGTTTAGTATGAAAAAGAATACAAAAGAAGATATACAGGTATGGACCGCAGTGGGAATGTTGTTTGCAGGAGTCGGACTATCCGTTGCAGGTTTTGTTGTAGAGCCATTAGGTCAGATTCATGACAGTGTATTGTGGTTTTTTGCTCAATGCCTGATATATGCTGGCAGTATATTTGGGATTGGGATTTACGTTAATGGGAAGTTTAATAGTTTGGTTGATAGGCTTAACAACAATAAAGAAGTAAAGGGTGATGAATCAAATAAATAAAATCAGCGCATTAGCCAGCAAGCTTCTATCCAAGATCGGCATAGACGGCATGGCTCACATTATAGTCTGCCAGAACTTGGTAATGTGGCTATCAAAGTTTTTTGGAATTGTGCCACTATGGGAAGCAATCATTATAACCGTCGTGATCTTCGTCCTGAAGGAGATATACGATAAATACTGCAAGAAAACAGAGTTCTCAATTAAAGACATCATCTGTGATTGTGTGGGTCTGGCGTTGGGAGTATTAACATTGATATTATAGGAGGAAGGATATATGAAAAGAGAAGATATAGACTCAATCATCATTCACTGCTCGGCAACACGTGCCGGGCAAGACTTGCGAGCAAAGGACATTGACCGGATGCACCGGGCTCGGGGATTCAATCAAATCGGTTATAACTTCATTGTTGACCTTGACGGAATGGTTGAGAATGGTCGCCCGCTTTCCATCGATGGAGCGCATTGCAATACGAAAGGTTTTAGCGAATCTTCGTATAATAAGCACAGTATAGGTATCTGTTATATCGGTGGCTTAGATGCAGCCGGAAAGCCTGCTGATACTCGTACTCCAGCTCAAAGGGCAGCACTACGCGAATTGGTCGCAAAGCTTTGTAAGGAATATCCTATAATTGAAGTACTCGGACACCGTGATACTTCGCCCGATCTGGACGGAAGCGGAGAGGTAGAGCCGAAAGAATATATTAAGGCGTGCCCCTGTTTTGATGTACGCTCCGAGTTCCCTAATTTCTTACGTAATACAGTAGTTCGACCATGAAACGGCTAGTTTATATTATCATACTGTTAATATTAGCGGTGTGTTTTACGTCTTGCCGAACCCAATATATCCCGGTTGAATCCGTTCGCACTGAATACAAGACACGTGATAGTACCCGTTATGATAGCATCTATCAACGAGATAGTATTTATACGCTCGTAAAGGGCGATACAGTCTATCAGCATAGATATAAATATCTGTATCGCTATCTAACAACGAATCGCACTGATACGATTCTTAAAAGTGATTCTATTCGTGTACCTTATCCAGTTGAAAAACAGTTAACCAGATGGCAAATCTTAAGGATGGAGCTAGGCGGATGGGCGTTCGGAATTATAATTTTGTTTATTCTGATAATAATTGGTCGAATAGTATTCAAATTAAAAAAATAATAGTATATTTGTGTACAGACGTGGATGTCTGTTGTATCATCTCTCTACGGAAAAGTTGCTAGTTTTCGAAAGCGAGAGACAATACGCTATTTACTCCAAAAGGAATGAGCCTCGACTAAGTGTAGTCGGGGCTTTTAATTTTGCAATTTGATGTGACATCTCTCCAAATCATAAATTTAAAAGCATACCTTTGTGGCATAACTTAAAGATATAATTATGATAGATTTAGATATTCTAGTAAATTTGTTAAATGGTAAGTATAGTCTTACTATAGTAACTATTGCAGGAGTGGTGTTTATTATATTCTTAATATCAAGAATAAGGCTTGATTGGAAAATATTTAAGAAACAAACTCGTTTTTCAAAGTTACATGAAAAAAAATGTGAATCTGCTGGAGTTTTATTTTCTAAATTTCAAAAAATGAAATGGGCTGTTGGAAGATATATAAGTCCTTATGAAAAAATATATGAAGGAGAGCCTTCTAATAAAAAATTAGTAGATAGTTATCAAGCTTTTTGGGAAGCTTATGAATATTTTCAATGTAATATTATATACTTTGAGCCAAAGTTAAGAGATGATATTTGTTCTTTCTTTAAGAGTGTTAGAGGAAATATTGATATGTATGCTCAGTTTAAAGAAGATTATGAACACAATAAGAATCATGATCTATGCCAAAAGATGAGAGGTTTAATAACAAAATCAGACTCTCTGCTTGATGAAATATCTGAAAAATTAGAATTAGATTTTAGAAAGATTATAGGTAATCAATAAATATATGGAGAATAAATACGATCACGATTCCGTACAGGAGTTGCTAGCTTGGGCGAAAGAAACGCTTAGTAATAAATCATATCCTGATGGCAAATTTCAAATCAATAAAGCAACTACAGTACTAGACTGTGCTTCTTTTCTGTCATCAATGATACAAATGATTTCAAGGAATTGGGAGAATCCTACATTCTATCCTACTATCGACCAGCTGCGGGAATTTAGGACGAAAATAATAGAGATACATTAATTAATGCAATATATTTATAATACAACAAGATATGGGAGAAAGACAAACCTTATTAAAATCAATTACAGAGGATATATACAGTGGTTCATTGATAAAATCTCCAAAGTTATCAATCTTTGAGATTGAATATTCTGGGCTAATAAATGAGGTGGAAAGAGTTTATTCAGCATTAGGAGGAACTTCTGAACAAATACCCATAAACTATGGTTCCTGGGATATTTCATTGAAAGACTTTTGTATTGAGCTTGACGAAGAAAGACATTTCAATCGATACCGACTTGAGACATTGGCTTCTTCTATCTACAATAATTTCCCCTTTTTTTCAGTTTCTAATTATAGAGAATATTGTTTAACAAAAGAAGAACAATGTTTAAGAGCTGCAAGTTGGGGAAATAATTGGAAGACAAACTCTTCTGATAAACATTTTGTTGTTAGTGGAGATTATGGTGATTTATCAGAAAATGGCAGTTCCAGATGGAGGCAAAGGGCTTTTTATGATTTCATAAAAGATTTGAATTCAGTTATAAGAAAAGTTCCAGTACTACGTATTTCTATATATGATACTTATAATGGTAGTACAGTAAATGAGATGCTAATTAAAAAGGATGTTCGTAATTTGAAAGCGTTCTTGAAGGATTTGAGGAAAAATATTTAGATATAGGTGAGGTAGCTTATTCGGCTACCTCTTCAATTATAAATAGTCTTCTCCCAATCGTCTAACACGGTTACATCCCAACGAGGAAGATCCGGATTAACATAGGTGACAGATTTACCATATACAGAGAAACTTTTGCCGATAAACTTACTTATTGCTTCATCTTCTCCTTTCTGTAAGCAGATATTCATAAAGACATGCATTTCATCCCAGTTGGTAGGCCCAATGAACAAAGATTCAATGAGCCTACCTTTAACTGAAGCACCGACAACCTGGTCTTTTATTCGCTCAATGAGAGCAATTGCTTCTTCAAATGTCATATAGATTATTTTCCAGCAAATATAAGAAAAAGGTTCGGTTATCCTTTCATCAGCATAATATCTGCTCTCATCTCTATATAGTCCTTATATTTGTCCGGGTTGTTCACGTAATCGATTACCCTGTTTATGGCTATTTCTGCTTGCTTTTGCTTTACCTTCGTATAATATCGGATGATTCCTCGATTCTTGTCTGAATGACCAAGGCAATAATCTATCACCCCGTCTGGAATACCAAGTTCAGAGGCGAATTGGGCAAAGGTCTTACGGGCGGAGTAAAAACACAATGTCTGTTTGATTCCCAAGTGCTCTTTTAGTTCCCTCATGCAAAGATTGATGTACTTTTGCAAGTTAGAATAGGTATAAGAATACCCCAAATCCAAAAATCCGCTTTTATTTATGTACTTACTGATAATTGCTTTCGCTTCGCTATGTATAGGTATCGTTATGACTGATTTCCCAGTCTTAGCATGAACAGTCTTGATTCTTTCAAAAGAAAGTATATCCACCGACAAATCAACAGATAATAAATCTTTCAGATTGATACCGCACAAATAGAAAGATAGTAAAAACATATCCCTACCTAAATTCAATCGTTTTCCTTCAACTTCCGCCCTTTGTATTTTCTGAAATTCTTCTATTGAAAGATCGCACTCTTTAGGGTCTGCTGTTGGTATTTTCGTGTACACAAATGGGTGCACATCCGTTTTCAGAACACCTGTTTTTATCAGCTCGTTTATCCGGGCTTTCAGATGGGTTAATCTCAATCCGATGTTTCCATTAGCATAACCTTTCTTTATCATCCACTTTTTAAAATGCTCTACCAATAAAGTATTAATTGCAGGAATAGGTACATCTCCTTCCGCATTAGTAAACACCCGTACAGTCTCCTCATTCATTTTTGCATAGCTTTCCCTCCCCTCTTCCCTAATTTCATTTATGCGCTGTTTCCAGAACTCCAGAAACGAAATATGTGAAGGGCGTTCCTTGGACATTATAATCCGCTTTATCTGAATTGCAGAAAAATAGTCTATACATTCAATAGAATTAAATTTCTCTTTGTATTGTGAAAACACAAATTCAAGCCTTTTATTCATGACGTTCGCATCCTTCCGGTAAGCGACTTTACCGTTATCGAATTCTGCAATATCATCTAACAGAAACTCTGTTTTTATGTAGGCACGTTCTTTCTTTTGGGAGATGCAGACTAAGATGGGAAGCCTACCATCATGTTCCTTAATGGAACTTAAAATTGTTAATCTGATTGTTGCCATAGTCGAATAATCAAAACACAATTCTACTATACAATTTTGTGCAAATATATACGCAGATTTATGTTTTTTTTATTCGGAATTGAATTTTTAGAAAAGAGAAACGCTGATTAAAGAACTAATAATCAGCGTTTTATTTGAGAGCCGCTAGCCAGACTTGAACTGGCGACCTACGCGTTACGAATGCGTTGCTCTACCAACTGAGCTATAGCGGCGTTTGTCTCTCGTTTACGGCGTGCAAAATTACAGCTTTATTTGAGAAAACAAAAAGAATCCGATTATTTTTTGAGCTTAATTTTTAAATCAACTTTTGTTGACGTTATCTAAAACTTTTCTTTGCGTTCAAATTTTCCGTCCTCGGTATAGTACTTCCATGTACCCTTCGGTTTATTATTTGCATACTTTCCACGAAGTTTCAATGTCCCATCTTCATAATATTCGCGGTAACGACCATGGCGTTTCCCTTCTTTTACTTCCGCTTCACTCTTCAATGCTCCCTCCGGATAAAACTCCCGTAAAACGTTTCCTTCAAACTTTTCGATATAGAAACGTTTCAGTTCGCTCATCTGCTCTTTTTCGGTCTCTGCATCTTCGTTCATTTCCTTATCATCTTCATCGGTAGCAATAGCAACGTCAACCTCTTCCAGTTGATATGGGCTATAATCCATCACATACTGCAAAGAAGCCGACTGATCCTCTCCTATAATCTGCATAGTCCAGTAAGGAAATGAATACAAAACGTCTTTGTTTGATTGTATTTCATTCCATGTAGCAGGATTCATCATCGGTTTCAACTGGGAATAAAACTTGCGCACATCTGTATATAAGAAAATAGTAGAACTTGATTTTAAATATGACAGTGCATTTTCAAAACCCGGATTATTTTTTAATAAATTCTTCTGCTCGTAATCTTCTACAAAGGAAAGTAAAGAAGCAGCTTTATTACTAAAAACTACATAATCGTCAACATAAGTATAGTATGGCTTCTCAAATTTATCAAATAGCTTTCCAAAGAACAAGCGAAAAAAGCCTTTCATTTCGACATAATTAATCTCGAAATCCTTATAATTAGCAGTCTTAATCTTAACTGGAGTACGTCGCTTAATCTTCTTTTCAATGAATTCCATGTTCTTACGGGCATCTTTAATACTTTTAGCCCTGATAGCCAGAATCAGTTCGGGATCATGTCCTAACAAACCTGGTTCGGATTGGGTAATAGCAAACTCTCCTGACATCCAACTCAAAAAGTTTTCTTCCAAAGATATACCGAATAACCCTTCTATCTTTTTCCGGGAACTTTGATAAGAATCATACAACTGTTTATTGTGAACCGACAGTGCATTCTCCAGTTCCTTTACAAAGGTCACCGGACTATTGAAACCTATATTCGTATAAAGAGCTGTCCGCCCGGACAGAATCTCATGTGCTTTCATTTTATGTTTTCCCGAATTCAACAAAGCAGTGACATAAGGATCGGCAGAATCTTTTTTCAATGTATATCCTTTCACTTCCATCCGCTCCTTATTCGTATTTAAATAAAGTCCGGCAAAATTCATGGAATTGCTAAACAGATCAATGTACTCATTTCTTGTACCTAAATAAATAGACATAAATTGAGGTACACGCGCATAATTGACAAAGACTCTGACAAGTCCCTTACCGGAAACCAACTTCTCTGTTTCAATAAAAGACTGATCAAGCCCGATTTTAGGTTTATTACGCGAATCAATAGCCGACTCGACAAGTCCGGATGTGTATGAACCAACCAAATGATTATCGACAAAAGCAATATAGAAAATATCCCTCGTCTCGGAATCGCGCATTTCAAGGATATTAATGCTATTATGCATCCGATTAGTCACAGTAAAACCACTCATAACCAATACGGTTTCAACCTGGTCTTTCAATAAGTCCATCTTTGATGTCTTCTGCATATCCAAGATAAGCAAAAAATCCCACTCTGTGGCACGAGTCTTATGAAGCGAAATAAGCATATCCCGTTCACCGACAAGCGACAATAATACCTTATTGCTTTTAACAACGGAATCCAGCTTCTCCACACTTTTCGTCACCTCCTCAAAAGATTTCGCTTTCTTCAGGCATTGCCACGTCTCGCTTCCACTAAACTTCTCCCAATCTTCAATCGGAGCCGATGACTGAATAATAAATGCCGCATCTTCCGGAACCAGATAGATCTGCTGAATATTACGATCAGGTGAGACAAATAAATAAACTACGGAATATACAACATATACCGCCAAAGCCAATGCAGCCACAACTAAAGTTCTCTTCACTATTTTCGAGGTACTTTTTTTCTTCTCCGGGCCTGCATTTTGCTCTCCTTGCCCGCAATTTAATTCATTCATTATTGAGTTGTTATAAACTTGAATGGACAAAAATAGTAAAAAAGATGAGATTAATTAGTTAATTCATACTCATTTAGTGAATTAGTTCAATAAACAAGATTTTATAAAAAACAGTATAAAGGAGATATCCTCCCTCCTATTTTTATAAAAAACTATTCTGAATAAAGCATAAACCATTGACTCGTATCGTAAATATGTATTAACTTTACAGCATGAAAAAGAAATTCCAACTCGAAGTTCCGGGAGGAGCCGATAAAGTCTTACTTCATACCTGTTGTGCTCCTTGTTCATCAGCCATTATTGAATGTATGATGCAACATCACATCACCCCTGTTATCTATTATTGCAATCCTAACATCTATCCGCTGGAAGAGTATATGATAAGAAAAGACGAATGTACACGCTATGCCCAATCATTGGGATTGGAGATAATAGATGCTGATTACGATCATGAAAACTGGCGATGCCATATAGCAGGAATGGAGCAGGAACCCGAAAGAGGAGGACGCTGCCTACGTTGCTTTAAACTACGCTTATTGGAGACCGCCCGTTATGCGCATGAACATGGCCTTTCCGTAATAACCACAACGCTTGCTTCCAGTCGTTGGAAAAGTCTGGAGCAGATTAATGAAGCCGGACAATATGCCACCGCTTCATACCCGGATGTCACATACTGGGAACAGAATTGGCGGAAAGGCGGACTTAGCGAACGACGTATCGCCATTATTAAAGAGTATAACTTCTACAACCAACAATATTGCGGTTGTGAATTCAGCATGAGAAAAGAAGAATAAAACAAACCCGCCATTACTAGCTAACCAATGAATCGAAGTAAAAAAGGTAAAAACAGAAAGCTATTCAAAAAGAAATCACATTCCAATAACAGATTAGGATGTATCATCGCCATCATTGTGCTCATTCCTATTCTTTTTGGCGTCTATTTATATTGCCAACAGATTAATACCCAGAATAATAATGAACCGCAAACCGATATCTCCCTTCAAATTCCACTTGGCAAAGATCTGGAGACACCCATACCATTAGTTCCCCGGCAAGAACAAATAATCCGGCATAGCGGATATACCGTATCATATAACAAAGATTTAAAAATACCCAACTGGGTCTCTTACGAATTAACCCGGGAAGAAACCAAAGGAAAAGAAAAAAGAGGCAATCGTTTTATTGCCGACCCATTAGTGACAGGCCCGATTGCAACCAATACTGACTACACCCGTTCAGGATACGACAAAGGACACATGGCGCCTGCTGCAGATATGAAATGGAGTCCTGAAGCCATGAAAGAATCATTCTATTTCAGCAATATGTGTCCCCAACATCCCCAGTTAAATAGAAGAGGATGGAAAAATCTGGAAGAAAAAATCCGGAATTGGGCTATAGCAGATAGTGCCATTATTATTATATGTGGACCTATTATTGAAAAACAGCCTAAAACGATTGGGAAAAATAAGGTCGTAGTACCTCAACGGTTTTTCAAAGTAGTCCTATCTCCTTTTGCCAAACCGATACGGGCTATCGGCTTCTTATTCAACAATGAGCAGGCAGTAGAACCTCTATCTTCATATGTAGTCACAGTGGATAGCATCGAGAGCCTGACTAATATGGATTTCTTCGCACCTTTACCCGATGAGATAGAAAACAAAATAGAAGCAAATGCAAATTATTCCCTCTGGCCGAACTAAGTAGCAAAACTCGTTTCTCTGAAATGAATTCATTTCCCTATGCCAATGGCATTCTAGTTACAAACAGACTTGCACTTCAATAAAAGGGAGTTGTTGTATTACTCTCAAGGTTTCACATTGTAACGTCAAGAGATTGTCTTATTCCCACATATTGTGGGAAAGTATTCTCTTATTTTATGAGAAAACATTCCCATATATTGCGAGAAAATAGTCCCACAATATATTGGAATAATGGAACTACGCTGGAAACAAAAAGATAATTGCAATGAATGCCAAGCAGCACAATAAGCAACTGAATAAATCAAGCAAGGCAAACGCAACGTGAAAGAATGGATTCATTACCGCATCGAAAGAAAACATACTTTTGATATAGTCTTCTTATGATTCATCCTAAAAAGAGAACACTCCTATCCAAATTCTTTTTATCTTTGACGAACTTTTTAAATACACCTCAAAAGATGAAGAAAAAAAAGAGAAATATTCTACTATCAATTCTAATCGGAGCATTCCTCCTTTGTGCAGTTGCCGGAGGCACCTTTTATTATTATCTGTTTGCCCCCCAATTTCACCCATCTAAAACCGTATATATTTATGTAGACCGGGATGATACTGCCGATTCTATCTACCATAAAATAAAAGAATTCGGGCATGTCAATAAGTTCACCGGATTCCAGTGGATGGCAAAATACAAGGATTTCGATCAGAATATCCATACCGGTCGTTATGCCATTCGCCCCAATGACAATGTTTATCATGTATATAGCCGTTTTTCCAGAGGTTATCAGGAGCCTATGAACCTTACTATCGGAAGCGTCCGGACATTAGACCGGTTAGCACGAAGCATTGGAAAACAACTCATGATAGACTCTGCCGAAATCGCCAGCCAGTTATTCGACTCTACTTTCCAGGCTCAAATGGGATACACAACCATAACACTCCCCAGCTTTTTCATACCGGAAACCTATCAGGTATATTGGGACATGAGCGTAGACGATTTCTTTAAACGAATGAAGAATGAGCACGAACGCTTCTGGAACAAAGAACGTCTGGCACAAGCCACCGCTATCGGCATGACACCGGAAGAAGTCAGCACTCTTGCTTCCATCGTCGAAGAAGAAACCAACAACAACGAAGAAAAGCCAATAGTAGCCGGATTATATATCAACCGTTTACATCAAGATATGCCTTTGCAGGCAGATCCTACCATCAAATTTGCACTACAGGATTTCGGTCTGCGCCGAATCACCAACGAAAATTTAAAAGTCGACTCCCCCTATAACACCTACATAAATACCGGACTGCCTCCAGGCCCCATCCGTATCCCTTCTAAAAAGGGAATAGACAGCGTATTAAACTATACCAAACATAACTATATCTACATGTGTGCTAAAGAAGATTTTTCCGGAACTCACAACTTTGCATCCAATTATGCTGACCACATGGCAAATGCAAGAAAATACTGGAAAGCCCTGAATGAAAGAAAGATTTTCAAGTAAATTTGTGATAAAACGAACGGAAAAGCCTATCTTTGCCCGATAGATTAACAAACTGTGATCAACACTAAATAAAAGAAATATATATGAGCAAGCAACTCTTACTTGGCGATGAAGCCATTGCACAAGCTGCACTGGATGCCGGACTTTCAGGTGTTTATGCCTATCCTGGTACTCCTTCAACTGAAATTACGGAATATATTCAAATGGCCCCAATAACGACCGAACAGAATATACACAACCGTTGGTGCGCCAATGAAAAAACAGCGATGGAAGCTGCGTTGGGTATGTCATTCGTTGGTAAACGGGCATTAGTTTGTATGAAGCACGTAGGTATGAATGTAGCTGCCGACTGTTTTGTCAACTCTGCCATCACAGGCGTGAAAGGCGGATTGATCGTGATAGCAGCAGACGACCCCAGTATGCACTCTTCGCAGAACGAACAAGACAGCCGTTTCTACGGAGATTTCTCACTGATTCCCATGTACGAACCCAGCAATCAGCAGGAAGCGTATGATATGGTATACAGTGGTTTTGAATTCTCTGAAAAATTGGGCGAACCTATCTTGATGCGTATGGTAACCCGCCTTGCACACTCCCGCTCTGGAGTAGAACGCAAAGCGCAAAAGCCACAGAATGGCATCTCTTTCAGCGAAGATCCTCGTCAGTTCATCTTGTTACCTGGAAATGCCCGTAAACGCTACAAAGTATTACTTGCCCACCAAGACGAGTTTATCAAAGCTTCGGAAGAATCACCTTATAATAAATATACAGATGGTCCTAACAAAAAGTTAGGAATTATCGCTTGTGGCATCGGCTACAACTATCTGATGGAAAACTATCCTGAAGGTTGCGAATATCCGGTACTTAAAATCGGCCAGTATCCATTGCCTAAAAAGCAATTACATCAATTGATTGAATCCTGTGACGAAATCCTCGTTCTGGAAGACGGACAACCATTTGTAGAAAAACAATTGAAAGGTTATCTGGGCATCAGCGTTAAAGTAAAAGGACGCTTGGATGGCACTCTGTCACAGGATGGAGAATTAAATCCGGACTCTGTAGCCCGCGCCGTAGGCAAAGAGAATAAATCGGAATTCGGCATTCCTTCTGTCGTAGAAATGCGTCCGCCTGCACTTTGCGAAGGTTGCGGACATCGCGATATGTATATCACACTAACCGAAGTTCTGAAAGAAGAATACCCATCTCATAAAGTATTCAGCGACATCGGCTGTTACACGCTAGGCGCGAATGCTCCTTTCAATGCAATCAACTCATGCGTAGACATGGGCGCCTCCATCACGATGGCGAAAGGTGCGGCTGACGGAGGTCTTTTCCCGGCTGTAGCTGTCATCGGAGACTCCACATTCACCCATTCCGGAATGACCGGACTATTAGATTGTGTGAACGAGAATGCCAGTGTAACCATCGTCATCTCCGACAATGAAACTACCGCCATGACAGGTGGACAGGACTCTGCCGGAACCGGACGTATCGAAGCGATCTGTGCAGGTATCGGAGTAGATCCGGCTCATATCCGCGTCGTTACTCCGTTGAAGAAAAACTATGAGGAGATGAAGCAAATCATTCGCGAAGAGATCGAATACCGTGGTGTATCTGTCATTATTCCACGTAGAGAGTGTATCCAGACATTAGCACGCAAAAAAAGAAGTAAGTAAGCCATGAAGAAAGACATTATATTATCAGGAGTCGGTGGACAGGGAATTCTGTCTATTGCTACAGTGATCGGCAAAGCTGCCTTGAAAGAAGGATTATATATGAAACAAGCAGAAGTGCACGGAATGAGCCAACGCGGAGGAGATGTTCAATCCAACCTCCGTATCAGCGACCAGCCGATTGCTTCAGACTTGATCCCATCAGGTAAATGCGACCTTATCATTTCATTGGAACCCATGGAAGGATTGCGCTACCTCCCTTATCTTAGCCCTAACGGTTGGTTAGTGACTAACGAAACTCCGTTTGTCAATATCCCCAATTATCCGGAAGCAGACAAAGTAATGGCAGAAATCAATAAGCTGCCTCACAAAATTGTGTTGAACGTAGACAAAGTAGCCAAAGAAGTAGGCTCCGCCCGCGTTGCCAACATAGTCTTACTGGGAGCAACCATTCCATTCCTTGACATCGACTACGGAAAAGTACAAGACAGCATCCGTGAAATCTTCCTGCGCAAGGGAGAAGCAATTGTAGAAATGAATCTTAAAGCATTGGCTGCCGGCAAGGAAATTGCAGAAAAGCTAATGTAATAACAGGCATTATCATGAATACACAATACTGGGAAGAAGAACTAGAAACCATGAGCCGGGAGAAGTTGCAGGAATTACAACTTCGACGGCTTAAGAAAACAATCAATATAGCTGCAAACTCCCCATATTACAAAGAAGTTTTCAGCAAACATGGCATCACTGCAGATAGCATACAATCATTAGACGATATCCGCAAATTGCCCTTTACTACCAAAGCCGATATGCGTGCCCACTATCCTTTCGGGCTGGTAGCAGGTGATATGAGCAATGATGGTGTACGTATTCACTCTTCTAGTGGTACTACCGGAAACCCGACAGTTATTGTTCATTCACAGCACGATCTCGACTCCTGGGCCAATCTGGTAGCCCGCTGCCTGTACGCAGTAGGAATACGCAAGACCGACGTCTTCCAAAACAGCTCCGGATACGGTATGTTTACAGGAGGGTTAGGCTTCCAATACGGTGCAGAACGCCTGGGCTGTCTGACAGTCCCTGCCGCAGCCGGAAACAGTAAACGACAGATTAAATTCATCAACGACTTCAAGACTACCGCTTTACATGCTATCCCCAGCTATGCCATCCGCCTTGCCGAAGTCTTTCAGGAAGAAGGCCTTGATCCCAAAGGAACCACACTGAAAACGCTGGTTATCGGTGCTGAACCTCACACCGACGAACAACGCCGGAAAATAGAAAAGATGCTGGGCGTAAAAGCATACAACAGCTTCGGTATGACAGAAATGAACGGTCCCGGTGTTGCTTTCGAATGTCAGGAACAAAACGGAATGCACTTCTGGGAAGACTGTTATCTGGTAGAAATTATCGATCCGGAAACAGGAGAACCCGTTCAGGAAGGAGAAATCGGAGAATTAGTACTTACGACTCTCGACCGGGAGATGATGCCGTTAATCCGCTATCGCACCCGTGACTTAACCCGTATTCTTCCGGGAAAATGCCCCTGCGGCCGCACGCACATCCGTATTGATCGTATCAAGGGACGCAGTGATGATATGTTCATTATCAAGGGAGTAAATATCTTCCCGATGCAAGTAGAAAAGATACTCGTACAATTTCCCGAATTAGGCAGCAATTACCTGATTACACTGGAAACAGTCAACAACCAAGACGAGATGATCGTCGAAGTAGAATTAAGCGACCTTTCCACTGACAATTATATTGAACTGGAGAAGATCCGCAAGGATATAACCCGCCAATTAAAGGATGAAATATTGGTAACTCCCAAAGTTAAACTGGTAAAAAAAGGCTCTCTCCCGCAAAGCGAAGGAAAAGCCGTCCGAGTAAAAGACTTAAGAGACAACAAGTAACAATTCAAATTTCCATGTGCTAATATACCAACCGCTGTTCACCATGCGGAATGGAATATTAGCACATTATTTAATTAATATCATACAGCATGCAATTACTTAAAAAAAGAATTCTGCAAGACGGAAAGTGCTACGAAGGAGGTATCCTGAAAGTAGACGGTTTTATTAATCATCAAATGGACCCTGTCCTGATGAAATCAATCGGAGTTGAGTTTGTCCGCCGTTTTGCAGCCACAAACGTAAATAAGATTATGACGATCGAAGCCAGCGGCATCGCCCCTGCTATCATGACAGGCTACCTGATGGATTTACCAGTTGTATTTGCAAAGAAAAAGTCTCCTAAAACCATCCAGAATGCACTAAGCACCACCGTGCACTCATTCACTAAAGATCGTGATTATGAAGTCGTTATCAGTGCCGATTTCCTCACTCCAAATGACAATGTTCTTTTCGTGGATGACTTCCTCGCGTATGGCAATGCCGCATTAGGCATTATCGACCTCATCAAGCAATCCGGAGCAAACTTGGTAGGAATGGGATTCATTATTGAAAAAGCCTTCCAAAATGGGCGTAAAAAACTTGAGGAGCAAAGCGTCAGAGTAGAAAGCCTGGCTATCATTGAAGACTTATCCAATTGCTGCATTAAAATCAAAGACGAGTAGATTAATTGGCGAGTAGATTAATTAGGATTGAAATACTGCCCTTTATCTTTCGTTCTTTTCCCATATTGCACCGCATGCTGCGGACAAACATGATAACATGCCAGGCATGAGGTGCAATCCATCCCCCAAACAGGCTTTCTGCCCATCATCATAATATTCCCTACCGGACAACTCTTCTCACAACGCTTACATCCAATACAAGCATCCGTAGTATAAAAATTCCCGGGAGACATCTGAAAGCGATTAAATAAAGGATTGATAATCCTCGTCTTAATAAAAGGAATACTCCCTTCATGACAAAGAAACAACTCCTCTCTCCTACTTATTGAAGCATTTATTTGATTGAGAGTCGGAATAGCATCTGCCAGTTTTTTCTCCTCCAATTCTTTCTTATCTACGTCAAAACCGGGAAGCAATACATAATTATTGGGCATAGTCACAGAAAAGCCTGCATGACACTTCCAGCCTTTATGACTCAAAGCCTTCTCCAGCACCTGCTGCGTAAGCCCGGTATCATCCCCACAGGAACAAACAAAAAACAAATATTGTCTTTTATACCCCTTTAAAGAGAGTTGCCGAATAAAATTAAGTACGATTTCAGGAGGAGCCCACGAATAGATAGGAAATACAAAACCGATCTTTTCATCTGCCTGCAAACTAAACTCCAATGCTTCATTCTTTAGCGCATCGGGAATAAAAACCAACTCTTCTTTTTGCTCTTTGGAAAGCTGATTTGCAATCCACTTAGAATTACCTGTACCGGAGAAATAAAATATCATAGAAAAGTATATAAAAAAAGCCGCATCGACGATGTGATGAAACTCTGATAGAACAAGATTTGAGCGCT
>OGQS01000126.1_pt1 | contig 70037 bp, 62 predicted proteins | sample 1553331 | NCBI WGS metagenome assembly OGQS01 (sample SAMEA2580012, study PRJEB22360) | human gut metagenome | biome: human gut; feature: human-associated habitat; material: faeces | place: Denmark | collected 2008/2010
TCCCGAGGGCTCAGGATGGCCGCCAATTTTACTTTCTTTTCTATACATTATATATAGAAAGGAAACGAGAGGATTTGAGTAATAAATTATAAGGTATCTACGATCTCCTTCAAAGCGCCGCCTACATTATTCCAATAGGTCATGTTGTTTCTCAGCTCGTCGCCGATGCAGAAATGACGCACACCCAAATCAATATAATATTTCGCCTCATCCGCGCTATTGATTTCACAGCGAGGCTGAACCCCATGCTTTAAAGCAATACGAATCATTTCACGCTCAGCTGCTTTATACTCATCAACATGGGCTCCGGCGTTCCAGCCAAGGCTCATCGAATAATCGGAGGGGCCAAATTGCACCATATCCACACCGGGAATTTCACAGATTTCCTCTAAATTATCTAAGCATTCCTTTTTCTCCACCATGAAAGCGGCTACTGTATTACGTACCATGGCGGCGTAATCCATCTGGGATAAATTAGGCTGATAGCCGATCCAGCGGCGGTTGGGATAACCAAAACGTCCGCCGTCTTCGGGAGTATCAGGCCGGATAACATACATGGTTTCCCTGACCTCTTCCGGCGTTTTATGGTCGGTAAGCAAAAGCGCCTGGAATCCGGAAGCCATCGCTTTTTGCGCCACGTAAGCCCTGTTCTGGAAATCCACCTTTATCATCGTGGAAATATTGTGCAGCTCCGCAGCACGGCAAATATTCTCCAGATCCGCATGGGAAAAAGGAGCGTATTCAGCGACAAACTCGATATAATCGAATTTCCCGGTAGAGGCCACCGCTTCCGTAATGGTAGGCCATGCGCTGAGAATTCTTGTAGCGATAGAAGGCTGATTGTTGTTCAGGATTTCACGGAGTTTGTTTGTTTTCATCATTGTTATCGTCCCCTTACTCTTTCAGTATCTTTTTTAGTCATTTATTTATTATCTTCAAAGCCGTTCATAATCCGGATAATTTCTTCCACATCACTGGAGTTTCTCATCTTTTCCTGACGCTCCTGCTCAATTTTCTGGAGCTTTTGCACCTTATCCAAAACATCGCCGATATACTGATTTGGGAATTTTACCGCGCCGTTTTCATCCATATGTATAACATCGCCCGGACAAACATCCATACCGCAAATATTTACCGGAACATTCACTGCCTTTACGGAGAAAGCGCCGTGGCCCGCAGTAACACCGGTGAGCATGTATTGAACCTCCATAGGACGAATTTCATCTACGTCTCTGGACGGGCCGTCAGAAATAATACCGACTGTTCCCAAAGCTTTCATCGCGGTGGTCATATTGCCGCCGCAAAGGCCATTTTTATTTTTGATTTCCTCAGGAAAATCCTGCTTGATGCACACGATCACCGGCTTAGGAGAAGCATCAATGGCCCTCAGAACATCGTCAAAGCTGCGGCGCTTAAAATTGGCGTCGACAGGGCCATATACCACCGTAACAGCGTAACCCGCTCTTCTTCCCAGCTCGGGATACATGCATTTTACAGATTGATCGGTATACCAGTTAGCAGCCCAAGGATCATAAAGTCCTAAACAAAGCTCCTGATCCTCTGGGTACGTTGCCACTACATTAGTGATCGATGGGGTGTCGAATTGCTCCAGCTTTTTTAACTCTTGATTGAAGTTTTCATTTTTCACGATAGACAACCTCCATAATGCCAACATTCTTCCTTGATTAGCCTCATCATACCATCCTAAATTTGAATTTCCAATTCAATTATGGAATTACGGATTGAAGTTTTAGAATATAAATCATAAAAAAAGATTGTTATTTTTTAGTCAATATGCTTAATCATCATGTTTCCAGTGATCCATCTCAAACTTCATACCGTATTGATCACGGATATTCTTTAGCTTTTGATACAGGTTCGGACCAATTTCAAATCCGCCTGCGGCACGGTTAGCGGCAACCTTGTTAAACTCAATTTCACCGGGCATATAAATCTGTTCTGTGTCAGGAGCCAGCTTAAAGCTTTTCACCACATCGATAAAGCCATCTACGCGATGTTTAAAGGCCTCCGCATCGGTAAACTTAGAGATGTCAATGGCGATTAGTGACGCCGCCAGCTCGGAGCCGGCAGATAAATCGGAAATCCGGCGCAGGTTTTCTTCTTCAAAATCAAACGGCATTCCGGTCAGGCCAGCACAAATCAAGCTGATGACGATAGCAATGCCAGATCCCTTATAATCGCCGAAGGGGCGCATCGTACCAACCATCGCTTCGGATGCCACTGTGGTCGGCTCTCCGTTTTTATTATAAGCCCAATTCCCAGGAATCGGCTTGTTCTCTGTTTCCGCCACGGAAACCTTGCCTTGAGCCACCACGCTGGTAGCGCAATCCAGAATCACTGGAAAATGCTTTTTGGCAGGTACGCCGATGCTAAAGGGATCAGTACCAAGCACCCTCTCTCTTGTTCCCCACACAGCGGTTGAGGAACCGGAATTGCAGACAGCGATGCCGATCATATTCCGTTTTGCCGCCATCATGGTGTAATAAGCCAAAAATCCAATATGGTTGGAATGGGTCACTGCTACGGAGGCACATCCAGTTCGGGAGGCCTTTTCCATGCACAGTTCCATGGCGTGTGAGCAGGAAACTGCTCCTAAGGCATCATCTGCATCTAAAAGCGCCACACCGGCATCTTCCCGCAGGATTTTCATGTGAGGATTGGCTTTATAGCCACCGTGCTCCAGCTTTTGGGTGTAAAACGGAATCCGGTTCAGACCGTGAGACGCCTGGCCGCGCATCTCGGCCATAGTCAAATGATCCGCTACAACATCGGCATGTTTCTTTTCAGCACCAATGGTTTGGAACAGCTTAGAAACATAGGCTTGGGATTCTTTTTCAGGAACAATAATACGACTCATGACAACCCTTCCTTTTTGGAAAATATTTTCGCGTACACAATACTGCACTTCTTCAAAGGTGTCAAGAGGGGCATATCTCCAGCTTTTTAATTTTTCATGATAAATCAGACGCGGGATTTTTAACTCTAGCGGCTTTGAAAGTCTAGCATCCATGCAAAATAAAAGGGTTCGTCTTTCTTTTCACAAAAGAGAGGCGAACCCTTAAAAAATTTTTTATTTTTCTTTCTTTTCAGTTCCTGCTTTTTCGGAGATTGGCTTTTGCCACTCTTTCACAAAAGACATAAACTTTCGAGTAATGGAACTGGTTTCCCGAGACTTTAGCTGAACCAGTCCAGTCGTACTGAGATATTCCTCCTCAAGGGGTACCACCACACAGCCTGGCATATCGAAATAAGTCATTACCTGCTCCATGGCCAAAACAATAACGCCATCATTTTTCACAAATTTGAGAGAGATTTCCGGTTTACCGCTTACGGTATAGGGAACGTTCGGTGTAAAGCCGGCTTTTTTGCATACCGCCATACAAATATCAAAAAGCGACGCTTTGCCTGTAGGCAGCAGAAGCTTTTCCCCTTTCAAGCGCTTGACGGAAATCGACTTCTCCTTCGCCAAGGGATGATTCTCCGGTACTACCGCGACCAGCCTATCCACATTGATTGGAGTGATGTTATATTGCTCCTCGTCTAAAAAATCCGTTCTAAGAATGGCGAAGTCACACTCCAGCCTTCTTAAGCCTTGCAGCACAAGAGAGCTTTCACTTTCCACCACATTAAACTTCACCTGTGGATGCAGCGCCCTGAAAGCACTCATAATTTCGGGGATTTGATATTGTACAAATACTGGAATAGAAAAAATGCTGATTACTATATCGTCCTGAGAATAACACGCCATATCGTCCATCATGCTTTTGTAGGAGCCTAAAATGGCGTAAGCGTGCTTTTGAAGACGTTCTCCCGCAGGAGTTAGAGAAATACTTTTTCGATTCCTATAGAAAAGCTTTACACCCATTTCATTTTCCAGCGCCATGATATGCTTGGAAAACGAAGATTGGGAAATGTTGTTTTCAGCAGCGGCCATTGTAAAATTTCCAGTTATTGCCGCTGATAAGAAATATTGCAGTTGAAAAATATCCATTTTTTGTTCCACTCCTCATGTTTCTCATTCGGCAAAATTAAAAAAGCACTGAAAAATACTGAAACTTATGCAATTCAAGACAGCCATAAAAACACATATAAATTTCTTTTTTCGGGCTTAAAACACCCAATTTATACCAGATTTTGCTTTTCTATAAAATTATAACATATGATACAAAAAATGTCTAGGATTGTCGTCTCTTTCTTACTAAGCCTAAATGCATGTCAAACTATGCCAATTAGAGAAATTGTAATTATTTTTAGAGAACAACATACTTCCATTATTAATTTTTTGAAATTCCGTCCCATTCCAAAGCGAATAAAATTATGTAAACCAACAAGTTTATAAAACTGATCTTCTAAATTACAAAAAAATGGCTGTATTTCTAAAAAAATTAGTGATAAATTCCAAATTGCGATTGTTGAAGTCAATTTTCGAATCTTTAAAAATCGTTCAAAACTATTGACTTTTAGGTATAAACAAGATTAATATGTCTACAAAACACAAGTGCGTTAATTTTATTTTATTAAATACGCACAAAACCAACTGTTTTATTTCATTTATGGCAATTCATTACATCAAGGAGGAACATGTGTCATGAAAACAATGAAAGGTGTTAATGTCCCGATTTCTTGCCCGATGACCCCTGATCAGCAGGTGGACTACAAGAGCTTGGAAAGTCTTTGCGAATACCTGATCGATAAGGGTGTTCACGGCTTATATCCCAACGGTTCTACCGGTGAGATGTGCTATCTAACGTTAGAAGAGCGCAAAAAGGTTCTCGAAACCTGTCTGAAGGTTGCTAACGGCCGTGTTCAGGTGTTCTCCATGGTAGGCGCTCTGACTACGAAGGATACCATTGAGCTTGCTCAGCACGCGGAAAAGGTTGGCGCGGATGGTATTGGTGTCGTTACCCCCTATTACTTCAAGCTGGATCAGAAAGAGCTTGAGGAATATTTTGTTCGGGTAGCCCAAAGCGTTTCCGATGATTTCTCCATCTATCTGTATGGCATTCCCCAATTGGCTGTGAATGACATCACACCGGAACTGGCCCAAAGAGTTGCCAGCCGCTGCAAGAATGTTGTTGGTATTAAGTACAGCTATCCTGACATGCCCAGACTGATGAAGTTCATGAATGTCAACGACGGCAAATTCTCTGTGCTGGCTGGTCCCGACGATCTCTTCTTTGTCACTCTGTGTGCTGGCGGCGACGGCACAATCTCTGGTAATGCTAATGTGGTTCCTGAGCATTTCGTAGCTATTTACGATGCCTTCCAGAAGGGTGATATCGAATTAGCCAGAAAGCTTCAGAAAAAGACGAATCTGATGATCGACTACATCAGCGGTCCTAACAACATGTCCAGATATAAGGTATGCCTGAAGCATCGCGGCGTGATTGCCCATGATTCTATTCGTGAGCCTTTGCGCACCATCAGCCCCGAAGAGCAAAAAGAGCTGATCGACGCTATCGAGAAGATGAACTATTTGGATCCGACCAAGCTGTAAGGCTGTGCTGCATATCTAATTGGTTTTAGGGTATTGCGTTTTCCGGCTTTTGTATGCGAGGGATCAGGAGCCGGAAAACGGTTTTAAACCAGGCTGTGCCGAAAGGCCGGCAAAATAAAATTTTGGGAGGCTGAAGATTTATGAAAGCAAAAAGACTAGTGAGCGCCCTCACCATGATCGCGCTGCTGGCCGGCATATTTGCCGGCTGCTCCGGTGACGGAGGTACCACCTCTTCTACCGGCGGCGACAGCAGTACTGCTGGTGATAGCTCCGCGGCAGAGTCCACCGGCGGCGATACCGAGAAATTCAACACAACTTTGAACGTCATTGGTGTTGACAACGTAATCGCTACTACCGCCTTCGACGAAGAGCATCTGCAGGAGCTGCGCGACCTGTACGGCATCGAAGTGAATTTCCAGCAGTTTACCAATGAGCAAGCGTCCAATAAGATCGCTGTCAGCATGGCTGCCGGCGGCGCTGATATCGACGCTCTCATGTTCCGTCCTCTGGACGAAACTCTACTGTTTGTACAGAATGGATGGCTGGAAAACCTGCAGCCCTACATAGACGCTGATCCGGAAGCCGCCAACTATGACGACTATATGGATGCTTCTAAGGAAGTCACCCAGGATCCTGCCACCGGAGATGCTGTTGGTTTACCGGTTATGACGGAGTCCGGCGCTGTTTATTACAACAAAACCATGTGGGAGGCTGCTGGCTTAACCGAGGATGATTATCCGAAAACCATGGACGAGTTGTATGATGTGGCTGTAAAACTGACAGACCGTGACGCCGGTGTTTCTGGTTTCGCCTGCCGTGGTATGGCGAACCCAGCTGTTACTCAATTCTCCGGTTTCCTTCGCGCTTACGGTGCTGACTTCTTCACGGAAGCAGATGACGGTACCAAAACCGCTACCATCAATACTCCGGAAGCTGTGGAAGCCTTTGAATTCTACGGCAAGCTGCTCCGCGACACTGGCCCTGACGGCGTTCTGAGCATGACATGGACAGAAACCTGGAGCCTCTTCACCCAGGGACAAACCGCTATGCGCTTTGACGCGAACACCAACCTGGGTTCTTGGGATCCTGATAACTCTGCCATTACTTTGGAAGAGATCGGCTGCTTTGATCTGCCTGTCGGCCCTGACGGTGATTACGGCAACTATTCCATCACTCCTTGGGCGCTGGGCATCAGCTATGGTTCTACCCAGAAGGATGCCGCTTGGGCTCTGATCAACTGGATGGCTTCTTCTGAAATGCAGCAGGATGCGCAGTCTAACGGCAGCTCCGCCGCCCGTACCTCCGTATGGGAAGTGGAAGGCCTTTCCAGCTGGCCGCAGGAATTCCAGGATCTGGCCGCTGAGGTTGGTAATAAGGCTTACGGTACCGACCGTCCTTACATGATCAACGTTGCTTCCGCCAGAGACGTAATCGGCCAGGTCATCGTAACCGCTATTGAGGGCGGTGACGTTCAGGCTGCTGCTGATACCGCTAACGCTGATTTCCAGAAGCTTCTCGACGAAGAGAAATAAGACTTTTCTCAGTAATCCTGTCTAAACAGATGTGAAAGTGGTGCCTGCAGATCATTACGAGCTGCAGGCTCCATTTTAGGAACCGCCAACCGGTATTGTGGGGATTTTGGCTTTAAAATCTGCGCGGAGATAGGCGTACAAAAGATTTGGAATGGTTTCAGTAAACCTGGCTCTTTCAATTCCCAGACGGGCGGCATCCAAAAAAGAGCAAAGGAGGCAATCTCAAATTGCAAAAGATAGGAAGATGGGTAGATAAGCGCCTGAAATGGTTCTTTACCGTGCCGACAATTATTTTCGTTTTGGCAATGGTGCTTTTTCCGATTATATATACCTTAGTTCTTAGTTTTCATTCCTGGAGAATGTCAGCCAATATTCCTTGGGAATATGTCGGCCTCCAAAACTATATCGACCTCTTCAGTGATTCCCGGTTCCCCATGGCTATCGGCCGTACCTTTATTTTCACCGCTATCGCTCTGACAATCGAAATGATTTTGGGAATCGGTATCGCGCTGTTCTTGAACCGCCGGTTCTTCGGCAAAAACTTTGTAAAAACAGCTTTCCTTATTCCGATGGTGGCAACCCCTGTGGCTATCGGTATGGTTTGGAAGCTGATGTATGATCCTAACATCGGTATTCTTGACTATATTCTGAAGTCTATGGGAATGCCGACAGTAAACTTTTTAGGTGATTCTAATATTGCTCTGTATTCTTTGATCGTAGTAGATATCTGGGAGTGGACTCCACAGGTCATGCTGATTGTTTTGGCTGGCATCACGTCTATTTCCACTGAGCCCTTTGAGTCCGCAATGGTGGACGGCGCTACTCCTTGGCAGGTAACCTGGCATATTACTCTACCTCTCCTCCGCCCCACTATTTTTACAGCTTTCTTATTAAGATTAATCGATGTTCTGAAGACCTTCGATATCATGTACTCCATGACTCAGGGAGGCCCTGGTTACGCGACAGAAACCATGAATATTTTGTCCTACCGGCAAGCCTTTGAGTTTATGCAGTTTGGATCGGCGTCTTCCATGCTGATCGTATTCTTTGTTGTTGTGATGGTAATTGCTGCTATCACCGTTAAGATTAAGAGCAAGATGGAGGTGGATTATTAATGACTGAAAATGTAGCGAAATCCAGATCCGCTCGGATTACTGGAAGAATATTCTTTTACATCGTAGTTGTTATTCTCCTCTTTTTTGTTCTCTTTCCCATGTTCTGGATGTTCCTGGCTTCCTTTAAAACTAACGCCGACATACTGAATATGAGTAAGCTGTTTAACTTCACGCCTACCATGAAGAACTTCGAGAACGTGTTTGTCAACTACGACTTTGCCAAGCCGATTATTAACAGTCTCATCGTCAGCTTGGTATCTACCGTTCTGTCTCTAATTTTGGGACTTCCAGCCGCTTATTCCATCGCACGGGAAAAGCAGCATCTTTTTTCTGGCATTATCCTTATGATCCGTATTGTTCCGGCAGTTTCCTTCCTGGTTCCCTGGTACATCCTGTTTACCAACCTGCATCTTTCCGGGACCTATCTGTCCTTGATCATTTGCCATTTGATCGTCTCTCTCCCGTTGATCGTATGGATCATGATTCCATATTATGAAACCTTGCCCCAAGAGCTTGAGCAATCCGCCTATATCGACGGCGCCTCCCGGTTCGGTACTTTTATCCGAATCATGCTGCCGCTGTCTACTCCCGGCATTCTGACCTCCGGTATTTTGGCGTTCATTTTCTCTTGGAACAACTTTATGTTCGCCCTGGTTCTTTGCTCCAACGATACTACTACGCTACCTATCGCGATTTATCAGTTTATTTCCTATTCCAACGTAGACTGGGGCGGTATCATGTGCGCTTCCGTGGTTATTACGCTGCCTATTATCATTATTTCCTTCTTCCTCCAGCGTTATATCATCACCGGACTTACTGCGGGCGCCGTCAAGGGCTGATCCGCCGTCAAATAAAATCTATACTTTATGGAGTGAATCAAACATGAAGAAAAAAGTACTGTCCACTGTCACATTGTATTCTCAGCGCTGCAAAAGCGCCAAAGAGCTTCTGGAAAAAGAAGGTTTTGAAGTTATCGAATACCAGGGCGATACCGTAATGACAGCTGATGAGATCAAAGCTGTTGGTAAGGATATCTGCGGCGCTATTATCGGCTGTGACGAATGGAATGAAGAAATTTTTCAGGCTTGCCCTAATTTAAAGGCCATTGGACGTTTCGGCGTCGGTTACAACAATATTGACCTGGAAGCCGCGAAACGTCATGGCGTCAAGGTTTCTATTGCCACTGGTATCAACGCCGATTCTGTTGCTGAAAACACTATTTTGTTGGTATTGGCGTCTTTACGCGATTTGGTCAATCTTGATAACGCTGTCCGGAGGGGCGAATGGGTACGTGACAGCACCGGAAGAATTATCCGTAATAAGGTTTACGGCTTAGTCGGCTTCGGAGCGATTGCCCGTTATGTGGCGAAGCTGGTGAAGGCGTTTGGTCCAGCCAGGATTATCGCCTATGATAAATACCCCAACTATGAGGAAGCTGAGAAGCTGGGCGTTGAAATCGTAGATTTCGACACGGTGGTAAAAGAATCTGACATTATTTCTGTACACGTTCCCGCTACGCCGGAAACCTATAAGATGTTCGGTGAGAAGGAATTCAAGGCCATGAAAGACTCCGCCGTATTTGTCAATGTAGCCCGCGGATCCGTCGTAGACGAAGCGGCAATGTATAAAGCACTGAAAGAAAAATGGATTGCCCGCGCCGCAACTGACGTGTTCGAAGAAGAGCCAACCCCCAAGGATAACCCGCTGTTTGAGCTGGATAACATTGTCATGATGCCTCATATGTGCGGCGATACTTGGGAGACCTTCGAGGCGGTGGGACTATTCTCCGCTCAGGTAATCATTGACGTAATGAACGGCAAGGACCCCAAAAACTGGATTAATAAATAAGAGTTGTGTCCGTCGGTAAATAACAGATCAAGGAGGACATAACATGAAAATCGTTGTTCTGGACGGTTACACAGAAAATCCCGGCGATTTAAGCTGGGATGATCTAAAAGCCTTAGGTGATTTGACCGTTTATGACAGAACCGCTGCTGATCAGATCGTAAACCGTATCGGAGATGCCGAGGCTGTTTACACCAATAAGGCCCCGATTTCTGCGGAAACCCTGGCAGCCTGCCCTAATTTAAAATTTATCGGCGTGCTCGCCACTGGCTATAACATTGTTGATGTTTCTTCCGCGAAGGAGCATGGGGTGGTTGTAAGCAATATTCCCACCTACGGCACCGACGCTGTCGGCCAGTTTGCTATCGCTATGCTGTTGGAAATCTGTCACCATATAGGCCATCATGACCAGGCGGTTCACCAGGGCAGATGGGAAAATAACCAGGATTGGTGCTTCTGGGATTATCCGCTGATTGAGCTGGCGGGAAAAAGCATGGGAATCATCGGTTTCGGGCGGATCGGCCGGACTACGGCCAGAATCGCTAAGGCCTTAGGAATGAATATCCTTGCCTATGATGCCTATCGGCCAGACGATAGGCTGTTGGAGGGCTATCAGTTTACGGCGCTAGACAACCTACTGTCTCAATCCGATGTAATTTCCCTACATTGTCCCCTATTCCCGGAAACACAAGGGTTAATCAATCGGGACACCATCTCAAAAATGAAGGATGGGGTTATTATTTTGAACAACAGCCGCGGGCCGTTGATTGTAGAACAGGATCTTGCCGATGCTTTAAATTCAGGCAAGGTGTATGCAGCCGGGCTGGATGTGGTTTCTACCGAGCCCATTAAAGGAGATAATCCGCTTTTGAAAGCGAAAAACTGCTTGATTACCCCCCATATTTCCTGGGCACCTAAGGAAAGCCGTCAGCGGTTGATGAATATTGCAGTGGAGAACCTGAGACAATTCCAAAAGGGTGCTCCGGTTAACGTTGTTTCCAAATAGCTTGCATTTATTTTAGCGTATGCCTTTTTAAAGCCATAATCCCAAAAGCGCCGCGTCGTATAGGAAAATTCCTATACGGCGCGGCGCTAACTATTATTATATCGAAGGCTTAAAAAAACAAATAATAAAACAGCCTGCCAACAAAGCTCTTTTTTAGCGGCAGGCTGTTTCACGCATTTCAATTTATCTAATATCTTATCTAAACCCCTTCTGAACGGGATTCAGCTAAAGTAAACTAGAGTGTCAACCAATGGGCTCAAAATCAGCGGCTCCGTGCTTGCACAGCGGGCAGATAAAATCGTCCGGCAGGACATCACCCTCGTAAATGTAACCACAGATTTTGCACACAAAGCCCTTCTTCCCCTCTGTCTGAGGCTTGGGCTTAACATTATTTTGGTAATAGGTGTAAGTCATCGTTTCCGCATTGGAAATCACCCTAGCCTCGGTAATGCTGCAGATGAACATACCGTGAGTTCCGAAATCCACATACTGCTCCACCTTAAGAGACATAAAGGCATTAATATACCTTGGCAGAAATACCAAGCCATTATCAGACCGAAGCGGAGTACAATCGGCAAACTTATCGACTGTTCTTCCGCTTTGGAAGCCAAAGGTCTCAAACACCTTAAACGGGGCGGCAGTGGACAGGCAGTTGACGTTCATAATGCCGGTCTGCTTAATGACGTGATGGGAATAATTCTGCTTATTGATAGTGACAGCCACACGGTTCGGGGTATCGGTTACCTGAGTCACCGTATTGACAATCAAGCCGTTATCCTTCTTGCCGTCGTTTGACGTTACCACATACAGGCCATATCCAATTTTGAACAGAGCCGTCAGATCATTTTTATTGGCGGTCTCACTTTGCTGCTCCAGATAATCATGGCAAAGCTCCGCCGCTAACGCCTCCAGCTGACCGGCGCTTTCCTCATTCAAGGCTGATTTAATATGCACCACGTTCTCGGCAAAGGTCAGGTTTTTGCAGCCGGCAAGCATCTGCTTCATCGTCTTAGCAGCTAAAGGAGCCCAGCTTCCATTTTCCATCAAGCCAATTACTCGGTTTTGGAAATTACGCTCGGTAAGATGATGGATAAATTCCCGCATAAATGGGAAAATGTCGGCATTATAGGTGGTAGTTGCCAACACCAGCTTGCTGTAACGGAAAGCATCCTCCACGGCCTCCGCTATATCACAGCGGGCTAAGTCATGCACTACAACCTTCGGGCATCCCTCCTTTAGAAGCTTGTCCGCCAAGGTCTCCACCGCCTTTTTTGTATGGCCGTAAACAGAGGTATAGGCGATAACGATTCCTTCGGTTTCCGCCGCATAAGAAGACCAGGTCTGATAAAGATTCAGATAATAGCCAAGGTTCTCGGTAAGCACAGGGCCGTGCAGGGGACAGATAATCTGAATATCCAACCCAGACGCCTTTTTCAGCAGATTCTGAACCTGTACGCCGTACTTGCCCACAATCCCAATGTAATAGCGGCGAGCCTCGCACGCCCAATCCTCTTCTACATCCAAAGCGCCGAATTTTCCAAAGCCATCGGCAGAAAACAGCACCTTATCAGCACTGTCATAGGTAACCATGACCTCCGGCCAGTGGACCATAGGCGCCAGCACAAAGGTCAAATTGTGCTTACCTAAAGAGAGGGTATCCCCTTCTCCGACCACAATCTTGCGGCCTTCAAAATCCGTACCGAAAAATTGTCTCATCATTGCGAAAGCTTTTTCTGTGGATACAATTTTAGTATTCTGATACACGTTCATAAAGTTAGCGATATTCGCAGAATGGTCGGGCTCCATATGTTGGATGACCAAATAATCCGGATGGCGGGAACCTATAATATTTTCGATATTATCAAGCCATTCATGGGTAAACCGGGCGTCTACCGTATCCATTACCGCGATTTTTTCATCCATGATGACATAAGAATTATATGCCATCCCGTTTTCCACCACATATTGTCCTTCAAATAAGTCAATCTCGTGGTCATTAACGCCTACATACTTAATATCATTGGTAATCTTCAAGTAAATCCCTCCATTATATTCATATACAACACAGGCTTTGTTTCTTATAGTAGTATTATACAGCCCCTATCCTTTTTAGTAAAGCAAAAAATGTTATCTGGCTCCCTCGAAAATTTAGTGGTTATTTTTTCTGCGTTTTACGGAAAAGCGCCGAGATCCCTTCTAAATTCATCAGGATCTCAGCGCTGTCCGTTTCCCTAGCGTACATCAAAAATTATCTAAGAAGTTGTATCGTATAAGCTTTTATTTTTTCTCGGCGATCTCTGACTCAGTTTTGTGATACCCTCTAAAATCTGTTTTCATGGCTTAGCACCAAGGCTTTCACAATAGTAACAAATCGCTGAAGCCGCAAAGTCCGCAGTCCCCTCTCCGCATGACTTGTCAATGTTATCTGTCATACTCCCCCCACCAGCATACATTTTGCCAAGGAATCGCAAAATCTCCGGTGTACAGGTGTAAAAATGATCATTGATAAACTGCCGCAGTTTCCGTACCAACTCTTGTACCGGAGCCTCCTCCGCTTTCCGATCTCGATAGGCGCCGAATTCTTGAAAAATACCAATCAACTGCTTTGACAATACCTCCTGCTCTGCTTTTGTACGGGCCTTATCTTTTTCTTCAAATTCCCGATATGCTTCCGTCTTTCCCCAGACAGCTTTCGCTTGAGCAGCGTAATCATCAATTTTTTGTGTGTCAAAGGCGGAAAAATCCAATGCCTGCACTCCTATCATCTGTATTCCACGAGCAAGGTCGATAAGATTTTCTATATGCTCCTTCTGGAGCTGGAGCAGCTTGATCTGCTGATCCAAAGCTTGGTTGCGGTCGAAAGACGGACAGCTCATAATCCCATTGATCTCCTTTAGAGAAAAACGCAATTCCCGAAACAGCAAAATATATTGCAGCCGTTCTAAGGCCGTTTCGTCATACAGACGGTAGCCGGACTCCGTGACCTGTGTCGGCCGCAGTAATCCTATGGAATCATAATAATGCAGCGTGCGTATACTCACGCCCGTCAAACGGCTGACTTCCTTTACTGTTTTCATAGCGTTTCCTCCTTCCGTGTACCTATAGTATAGGGTATGACGCTGCGTGAGAGTCAATAGAAAAAAAGTTTTTGTTATACGCTGTATCCAGAATACCTCCCCCTCATTCTATTCTGCTTGGAGATTCCATTCCTACAGCTGAAGGTAAGCCGAAAAACGATACAATTTGTGGTTTAGTCATAATAAAAGAGAGAGAAAACCGGATGTTTCATTTTTGAGTTCCAAATATCGATCTCTTTTTTGCTTGAGAAGCGTTGACAAAATAGATACCCGATATCAGCGCAAGCGGTAAGACAAAAGAAAAAAGCCGAACCCGGAACGCGATGTGCGTCCAAGCTCAGCCTAGTGGCGGAGAAGGAGGGATTTGAACCCTCGCGCCAGTTGCCCGACCTACTCCCTTAGCAGGGGAGCCCCTTCACCACTTGGGTACTTCTCCAGATGGTAAATTGTAAATCACCTTATAGATAGTAATGGAAAGTGGCGGAGGGGAAGAGATTCGAACTCTTGGTCCCTCACGGGATCACTAGTTTTCAAGACTAGCTCCTTAAACCACTCGGACACCCCTCCATAACAGTGCAGAAATTATTATACAATATACTATATGGTATTGTCAACATCTAAGGAAAAAAATATAAGCCTAACGGTGATAAATTTTTAGTTATAGCTGTTCTGATATAGAATATTCTCTCCGATTAAATTCTTTTTTTCTATAATGGTTGACAAACCATTATCAGAGGGGTAAAATACTAACGCAATGAAATTTATATTCTGAGAGTTCAAAAAATCAAGTAGGGTATTTCTTTAGAAATCTTTACACTGCTTACTATTAAACTTTTTATAAATGTCCACATAGCTCAGCTGGATAGAGCACACGCCTCCTAAGCGTGGGGTCGGAGGTTCGAATCCTCTTGTGGACGCCAGCGGGGTTAGACCTGCACATAAGAAACGCGCCTCGTTTCCGGGGGGCGTTTTGTTATTTATTGTTAAAATAGAGAGGAGCACCTTATGTACTACGCTTATTTGCTTCAATGTGCTGACAATACCATTTATGCTGGCTATACCAACGATTTAAGCCAAAGGATTGAAGCTCATAACAATGGCATAGGAGCAAAATATACCCGCTCCAGGCTTCCCGTAAAGCTGATGTATTATGAAGGTTTTACCTCCAAAAGTGAAGCTTTAAAACGGGAAGCGGCATTAAAAAGATTATCTAGAAAGCAGAAAATAAAACTCATTGAGGATTTTCAAATAGATCCCCACTAGTTTACAATGGAAGCATGCAGCCTCAAGAGAAACAGAATTTTCTGACCTCTTTAGAGGGATTACTGAAAACATCACCGTATCGCTCGTCCTACAGCTGGTAAACCAGTCAGCCTTGGCCGTTTAACGCTTACAGCGATTCTTAATTTTTGCATATCTTCTTTATCAAAAATCAGACTTATCATTGATAATTAATCTTTTTTGTCTTACTGATGGCATCAACCAGTTTATCTGCAAAGATTTTTTATCTTCTCTGGGTCTTACCAGGAACTTTCTCTTGCTAAAATCGGCAATAGAAAAGATTTAAAATAGCAATGAATAATCCAGAATTCATCTCTTCAATATAATAAATGAAAGCAAATATTTTTATTCCCAAACCAAATAAAAAAGACAGGCTGTAATTAAAAAGCCTGTCTTTTTTCCGGCTAATTTTAGAAGAGAGTATTTACCGTCTTTCTGCCAATAGAATCATAAACTACTTTCCGCGCCTCAAAGCTCTCTACAGAATAACAATTTCTGCCGTCCAGTATGATTGGCGTTTTCATACGGCTGCAAAAATCCTCTGGAGTCAATGCCCGCACCTCGTCCCACTCTGTAAAAATAAAGCACAAATCCGCTCCATTTAAAGCCTCCTTGGCCTGATCGCAATAAGTTAATTTTCCTGGATATAAAGCGTCAAAGGCTTTTGCCGCTACCGGATCATAAGCTCTAATAGATGCACCGTCATCCAAGAGGATCCCTACATTAACAATGGAGGGGGCCTCGCGCAGGTCATTGGTCCCTGGCTTAAACGCTAAGCCTAATACCGCCACTTGCAGTCCCTCCAAAGAAGGATAATATTGACGGGCTTTCTTTAAAAGCTTCAATTTTTGGTTATCATTAACCTCGATAGCCGCTTTAATGGTTTTAAATTCCTGATCATAATAATTCCCCAGCCAGTGAAGGGCTTTCGTATCCTTCGGAAAACAAGAACCGCCGTATCCAATACCGGCTTTCAAAAATTTATTTCCAATGCGACTGTCAAAGCCCATACCAGCTGCGACGTCTTCAATATTAGCGCCAATCGTTTCACAAAAGTTAGCGATCTCATTGATATAGGAAATTTTCAATGCTAAAAAGTCGTTAGATGCGTATTTAATCATTTCCGCACTTCGGCGGTCCGTAATTAATTTAGGAGCATCAAACGTTTTATATACCTTTTCCAAGGTTTCTCTACACCGGTTATTTTCCGCACCGATCACGATCCTGGAGGCGTGAAGGGTATCCCGCACCGCGGTGCCTTGCGCTAAAAATTCCGGATTAGAGGCCACGTCAATATTAACGGAATGAACTAAATTAGAACGAATAAAATCTTCCACCTTATCGTTAGTTCCAATCGGTACTGTAGATTTCACTACTACAACGCAGCCCTTCTCCACAGACTGAGCGATTTGTTTTGCTACTGTATAAACATATTTTAGGTTAGCGGAGCCGTCCACCTTTTCCGGCGTTCCAACGCCGATGAATATGACCTCAGCATCTCGATAGGCCGAGGCATAATCAGTGGTAAAGGTCAAGCGCTCCATATTTTTAACCATCAATTCCGGCAAGCCTTCCTCATAGATCGGAGAAACTCCCTTTTTCATTAGCTCAACTTTTTTCTCATCCACGTCCACACATGTGACCAAATGGCCATGCTCTGCCAAACATACGCCGGTAACCAGTCCTACATATCCAGTTCCCGCAACCGCAATCTTCATAATATCGGATCCTTTCCAAGCTTAATAGCCAAAATAGTTAAATAGAAAATACACAAAGCCACTATAAAGCAAACCGATAGACGCGACGATGGAAATCGTCACAGCTACCCTGTTAGGCGATAGAATAATCATGCCTTCATGACAGCGCTCTGACTCCGCCGATGGCTTTTCCTTGCGTTCCGTAAGCATTTGCAGCAGATACACAGCAATGAACGCTAGAATAGGAAGCACACACAGATAATATCGGGTTTGATGCCCTCCCGTATACCCCGCAACGTAAAAATACGTTTCAAACGCCCGCTGGAACTGCATCCATACTACCATGGCTAAGGATATATAAAAGCCTATCAGCATCACAGCATACTTTTGGAACTTTCTAACAAAGAACAGAAAAATCGGCACAAAGAAAATTAAAAGCGTCAAAATTCGGTCATAGGAAGTCCAATGATCTAATTTATAAAGACCTATATGAGATGCCACCGCCGTCCAAGACTCGAAAAAGTTTTTCCAATACATGAGGAAATAATCAAACATGGACATAACAGTTCTGTCTTCAAAATTCACAAAAAATGGAGAAGCCTGATAATACTCTGGATTAATACTGCTAAGGTCGGGCTGCAACGTGTGGAATTCCAAATAGACGATCACAAAATACCCCACCGCTACGAGATAGACCGGAAGTGAAATCAAAAACTGTTTGCAACAAATCAATTTTATTGATTTGTGCTTAATACAATACCAAATAACATAAATAATCGCAGTTAAACCAATCAACATGCCAGCGGTCACTTTACTGAGAACCGCTATCACCAAGCCGCCTGCGATTAAAAAGTAAGTTGCATAATTTCTTTTTTCTTCACACACCCGCAAAATTCCTAAGAAAAATAGGACGCAGCCTAACAAAGCAAAGGTGTCGTTATTAACACCGCAAAGATTATACAAAAACATTGGCACACTGGTAATTATCGCACTATAAAGCAAATGCAAAGCCGGTTGCTTTTTTGTTATTCGCGTATAACCAATATAAAAAGCGATGGCTAACGCCAGCAAGCCAAATGCCGCTGAGAAAAGACGAAGCCTAGTAAAATGGATTAAAAAAGAATTTTCCCCAATGATTTCAATAGGCTTACACAGCGTCATAACAAGATAATACAGCGGAGGATGGCCCAGTTGATTAACTGTTCCATCTACGAAAGCGGCGGTAGAACCAGAAATACTTAGCATTTGCATCTGTGAAAAATCAGGGATTATTTTTCCTGTCTGCATCAGATAAGCAATATAAGAAACGTGTGCAGCCTCATCCGGGGTATTTCCTACATACATCATATAAAAAATGACCTGTCCTACTGAGTAGGCAAACATCCCTAAATAAATAAATAATGCAGCCGTTTCCGATTTTATATGCAGCTTTCGGTAAGCGACAGTAAATATTAGTAAGAGGAAAAGGCCTATGAGCACCAATGTTCTAATTTGAGGGATACGCGAAGTACCGGCATAACCTATATCACAGCGCAGAACCATGTCAGTCTCTGCCTTTTCTCCCACGGTTAACATCTGTGCATCTTCAAAGCTTCCTCTCTCCGCCAGAATTTGCAGATCCGCAGGAAAGTTTCCCGAGAGAGGTACTATTTCTATACTATAATTCTCACCCAAGCGGCTCTGTGACTCTCGAACCTTCAATTCCAGATATCCTGTGGTTTGGATTTCCAGCGCAGAAAAGACACCGCTGGAAACTATCTGTGAATCTTCATTCAACAGACGAACGCCTATTACCCCATTTATTTTTTCTTGTGCCTCTTCGCTCACTTCTATTTTGGAGGGCTGGAAATACAGCTTCAAATTTTGAATTTTTTCAAATACAGTTGTAAAGCGTTGTTTTATTGGCTGATTTAAGGAAATCCCTCGCAACTCTGGTTCAGATTCCGGTAAATTTTCTGCATCATCGGACGTTACCGCTGTTTCCGACAACCGCACGGGGTTCAAAGCCTCTTCACGGTTAAAATCGGAGTTAAATAACACATATATAACAATGATTCCACAGAAAATAAGAAGGCCATACCGCAAAAGCTTATTCCAATCCTTTTGGCGCTGCTTGCTCATATATAAAAGCGCCATGAGAAACACAATAGAAAATATACCAGTCAAAACCCAGCGGATCGTATAATTCTGATGGACTGCATTATACAGCTGATCTGTTGTACGAGAATCCAACTCAAAATAAAAGACTCCTTGTTGCTGTGACTGCATCTGTGAACCAATAACAGATTCACAAATCAAGCTATCCTTCGAAATATCATATTCCCCGCTGTAAGCCCTTACTGTTTCTAGCGCAGGCGTCCGGCCTGTTTCTGAGACTCTTATTCCGATTTTCTCGAAATTGTAATAAAGAGGGTCAAAACGAAACTGAGCCTGTTGACTAAACACAGTCGCCCTCGCTAGCAATTCTTCTCCATTACCCCGGTCAATCAACAGCTCTGCTGAAGCTCCATCCTCCGCTCCAGAAAATTCCATTAGCAAAGTAACATTTACTGACTTTAATGGGTATAGCCAGGCAAACGCCATACATACTACAAAAATTATGACCGCAACAAACTGGCTTTTATAGTTTTTTACCATCCGCATCCTTTTTCGTTCACCTTCCTATGTTCGCAATTTTCTTGATCTTTTCGGCCAGCTTCTCCCCGCTTCCCATTTCCACAAAATAAATTCCTTTCTCTTGCTCAGAAAAAAGTTCATGGTTAGCAAGGTTTTCTCCTAAAATCATAGGCTTTCCTACCGCATGGTAAAGATATGCTTTCCCAGGAATCGTTCTTTTGGCTTTTTGAATTTCAGCGTTAAAATGGCCGGCCAGACAAAGGTCGGAAAAATCGATATATTGGGCCAGTTCATCCTGGCTCAGCCAATGGCGATAATGAATATTTTTTCCCTGAGGTTTTTGAATATCCTGACCAATGGGGCCGATAAAATAAAAGCAGAAATTCGGGTCATCCTTCAACCTATTCATAGCTTCCAACACAACTTCAATCCCCTGTAATGGAAGAACACTTCCAAAATAAAGAACAGTAAACTTTCCCCTTGCTTCTTGCGGCTTTTCACCATGCCTAGGATAATAAATACTTTTATCTGCCTCTAGATACAGCACCTGCAGCTTTTCAGGATGTGCTCCAAGTTCTTGAGCAAAATAGTTTCCATGCGCTTTAGTATCACAAATAATTTTATCAGCCTGCCTCAAGGTTTTTTTATCAATATTTAGCAATCGTTTTCCTGCAAAGGAGTCAGGTGAAAACTTTTTTCGGTCAAAGCACAAGGTATCGTACATAGAAATAAAAAAGTCGATATAAAGCTCAGATCTTTTAAATTTAAAGCTCCAAAAGGGAACAATTAACTGCGGAGCGAACCCTACAAAAACAACATCGTATTTCTTACAAGAGGTAAAAAGAAGCTTAAAAAAGACCTTAATCAGTCTAAGAGGATAGCTTTTGTCCTTAACGCCAATTACGGATACCTGAGCTGCCTGTTCCCGCAAGAGCCGAAGTTCCTGGGTATTTCTCAAATAGTCTAAATTTTTAGTAGTAATAAATAAAACCTTTTTATTTTTTAGCTCTTGAAACATAAATTTCTCCTTATATCTTTCCTTTTTAACCATCTTGGAAAGAGATGGCTTAAGTTCAGCCTATCTGTTCATACAAACCCTAACAATCTGCCGCCAGAGTCAGATCGCGTAGACAAATAAAAATGGGCAGAAAAAAGCGAAAACCTATGGGAGAAAAATATGACGTCAGAATCTCAAGTCCTCCCGGCGGTTTTCTCGCTTTCATTCTTGCCCTCTCAGGTTCAACGCATCTCTTTATGAGAGCTGTAAAATTCAACATGCAATAAAAACACTCCGCCCAAAAGATACCGCCCGATTCTCAAGAAAAGCCGCAAGGCTTTACTGAAATTCCTTTATCATTCGTCGGTTTTTTTGTTTTTATCGTGGTCGTAATCTAATCTCCGTACTCTTTCCTGAATATCCTCTAAAAGTTTTCGGTTGGAAGCAATCAGATCTGCCTGCAGCCCGGAAATAAAGGTCTGGAAGCCTAAAAGCAATAATGTGCTGGCTAAAATTAACGACTGGATATGCCCTCCGCTCTCTCCCATAAAAACAAATACCAGAAAGCGGATTCCTAAAATCAAGCCGATTAAAAAGATAGTACTGCCGATAATCGTGAAAAATCTCAACGGCTTGTACATCATAAAGGCTCTTATAATAGTCAGCATAGATTTTTTAATATAACCGAACATACTATTGAAAAGCCGAGACTTTCTTAGCTCGGGATTTGTACGGATCGGCACCGAGGTAATTGCCATTTTATTCCGGCCCGCCTGTACGATCGTCTCCAAAGTATACGTATACTCATTGACAACATTCATTTTTAAGGCTGCCTGGCGGCTATAAGCCCGAAATCCACTGGGTGCATCCGGCACATCTGTCTTAGAAGCCACGCGAACTGTCCAACTGCCAATATGCTGCAATTTTTTCTTTAAAGGAGAAAAGTGTTCCGTATCGTCGATAGGCCGTTCTCCAATCACGATATCCGCTTTTCCATCCAGAATCGGACGAACCAGCTTTTCAATATCCGCGCCGCAATACTGATTATCGGCGTCAGTATTGACGATGATATCAGCTCCTTGCCGCAGACAAGCGTCTAAGCCTGCCATAAACCCCTTGGCAAGGCCTTTATTGCATTTAAAATTCACCACATAGTGGACACCCCAATTTTTGGCTACCTCCACCGTATTATCCTTGCTTCCGTCGTTAATGATCAAATATTCGATTTCATCAATGCCGTCAATCTGCTTCGGAAGATCATTCAGCGCTACCTCTAAAGTTTCCGCTTCATTATAGCAAGGTATTTGAATAATCAGCTTCATAAATTTTATTCCCCTTTATTTTCCGTTATTTTAGACAATTTATATCAGTTATTTTTATACTGTTTTTCCGCATTTTCCGGTGAAACAGTATTTTTTTATTCTTTTTTATACAAGGGTATAAACTGTCCAAAATTGTATACTTACTGAAGTATTTTATCACACAGAAAGCGTTTTTGCAATCTAAAAAGTAAACGAAGGAAGCCATTGGTCAACAATAGATTCAAGGCAAATTGCCGCTTTTTTCCGCATTTCTGCTCGAAAAAAGCGGCTGTATCCAATTGATCCATTGGTTTGATCGGACTTTATAAAAGCCTTCTGACCTTGAATTTACCTGCTATAGGCATTCTGAAAGCACCTCCAAAAGTCTATCCATGGTGAAGGGCTTGCTTAAATGACCGTTCATCCCATACTGAATAGATTCCCTTGCATCCTCATCAAAGGCGTTAGCGGTCATGGCAATTATCGGTATAGTGCGAGCATCTTTCTTCTGGGAAAGCCTAATCGCCTTAGTAGCCTCCAAGCCGTTCATTATTGGCATCTGAATATCCATCAGTATTGCGTCAAAATAATATGGCTCTTTCTTTAAATACAGCTCTAGGGCCGCTTTCCCATTCTGAACGGTTTCCAGCTGAAAGCCCTCCATTTCCAAAAGGGTTACGGCAATTTCCATATTTAGTTTGTTATCCTCTGCCACCAATAACCGTTTCCCTTTCCAATCCATTGAGACATTTTCTATTTTCTTTTCACCCAGGACAGTTTGGCCAAATGTCCGGTATTTGAATTTTAACGGAAGGGTAAAATAAAACTCCGATCCCTCTCCAAGCCGACTTTTTACCTCCAGCTTTCCTCCCATCAGCTGTACCAAATGACTGGAAATCGTTAGTCCCAACCCTGTGCCGCCATACTCTTGAGCAGTCTTGGCGCTCCCTTGCTCAAAGGAATCAAAAATCCTTTCTATCGCTTCGGGAGCAATCCCAATACCAGTATCCTCAATACTAAATCTGATATACGCTATATCCTTCTCAAAGCTTTCCAGACGTGCCCGGCCAATCACCGTTCCTCCCGGTCTGGTGAACTTGATAGCGTTGCCGATCAAATTGATAAAAATCTGATTGAAGCGCAGCGTATCCAAATAAAAAACATACTTTTCCTCATACTGGCGCTGAAACAAAAGGGTAATATTTTTTGCCTTTGCTTGGGAGGCAAACATCTCGTTAAGCTGACGCTCAACCGTTACCATATCCACCCACTCTGGACTAATTTCAATTTTGCCGCTTTCAATCCTTGAAACCTCCAGTATGTCATTGATAAGGCCTAAAAGATATTGGTTTGACCGTTCAATTTTATTTAAGCAGTCCAACACCTTTTCACGGTGATCCAGCGACGTCTTTGCGATGGTGGTCATCCCCGCAATGGCATTCATAGGGGTACGGATCTCATGTGACATTCGAGACAAAAACTGTGTTTTAGCTAGACTTACAGCGTCAGCATGAGCTTTTGCCACAAAAGTAGAGATGATCTGGGTTAATTCCTGCAGAGTCTTCCTCTGAGCCTCAGTCCACAGATAGTTTTTCTCATGGCTTTCCAGTACCAGGTGTCCGGTATAAACTCCAGAATTCCAAATAGCACACCTCAAGCAGGAAGCCATAGGGCTGTCCTCATGAAATTTCCAATCGCACAGGCCATCTGCGTCATATTCCTGAGAAAGCTCTTCCATTCTGCCTGGCTTAATATAATAAGTATTTCCCATTTGCAGGTCGTGCTTGTTTTTAGCCCATTGATAGGAATAGTGGAAGCTGTGATAATCCCTTTCAATTTCCACCATGGATACTCGATCCAGACGGTAAGCCTTTCCCACCTTGGCCAAGAGGAGGCTGATTGCATCGTCAAGGTGTTTAGCTTTACTTAAAAACTCCAGCGCCATATCCGCAAGATTCCTTTTGTCCGCCGTACTGCCGCTGACCACCTCATTGAGCAGATGTTCTCCGGTATAGACCTGTGTCAGCATAGTTCCTAGCTCGCTGGAAACATCCAAATAGCAAGCCGCTTTGCCCTTGCCATGCTTTTTTACATATTGCAACGTGCTTTCCGCACACCGGTAAAGGCCGTTATATTCGTCGATAACAGACGTAACGCACATTCCGATGCTTGCGGAAACATGGAGATCTTTTTCTTGATGATAACAGATTTCTTTAATTTTTTGTGCAATCGACGGGCCAAGCTCATTGGCCCTTTGTTTACTACAATTTTTAATCAGCAGCATAAATTCATCGCCGCCAAGCCGTACAAGGATATCCTCTGGACCTACGCTGCTTTTCAAGATATCCGCTACTTCCGCTAAAATAGCATCACCAAACATCCGCCCTTCCTCGTCATTTAGCTTCTGGAAATCATCCAAATCTAAAATCATCATGGCGGAAACCTGCGTTTTAGGCTTCTGCTCTAAAAAGCTCCGAACCTTTTTTAAGCCTGCATCTTTATTGTATAATCCGGTAATTGAATCCAGGGAACGGGCTCGTTCTAGTACCAGCTCCATCTCCTTCTGCTTGGTAATGTTTTCTACCAGGCCTACCATCACCGTGGGAATATTATGATTGTTCTCTTGAATTGCGGACAAGGTAATTCGGCTCCAGCGTCCATTTTTTTCTTGAAGCTCCACGGTGGCGCGCTTAGCTCCCCTGCGTACCTCTCGGCACATTTTTACTAAAGCAGTCCTGCTTTCCGCCGCCATATGACGTATTAAATATCTTGGCACATTATTCATTGTTTCCGGCAGTCCAAAATAGTCGCCAGTACGTTTAGGATACATCACGCGGAACCCTTTAGGATAGTAGTAAAACTCGTAAATTGAGGTGTTGTTTAAAGCAAGACGCAGCAATTCATTGTTTCCCTCATTCAAGGTCAGCAGCTCTTTATTTTTCAGCTCCATCATCTTCTGCTTTTGGATATCAAGAAAAACACTTTGAATTAGAACACCCTCACTAGAAGAAATCTGGATAACCTCAGCAGTCCCGATGACCCATAGGGGCGCTCCGTTTTTCTGGCGCAGCCGGTATTCAAATTGAGAAACCTGTCCCGGTTTTTCTAAGGAAAGAGCAGCCTTTAGGGTTTTTGTCCTGTCCTCCTCTACAATCAAATTAGAAAGATCCCAATTCTCTTTTGTCCAAAATTCCTCCGGTGTATATCCAAAGATACGGATCGCCTCTAAATTAGCCTTTTCAAACTTTACTCCACCCTGTCTGTCCATACGGTACTGAACAATGCCGCAGAAAACGGAATTAAAAATATGGCTGTATTCCTCTGCCTGTCGCTGCCTTTGCAGGCTTTCCTGCTCCAAGCGCCGCTTCATCACCACCTCGTCGGTGATATCCCGCACTACCCCGATACAGATTGGAACCCCCTTCTCATCCCAGGATTTTTTCCCAATGTCGCTGACCCAAATATAAGAGCCATCCCTTTTTCGCATCCGATAACGAACGGCATATTCTTTATTTTCCTTCATGGCGGTATCAATGATATGCTTCATCTGAGCCCAATCCCCGGGATCAATACAGTTCACGATCAGATTACCGGTCGCCTTCTCAAATTCGCCGTATTCATACCCTAAATAATCCAGCATGTTCTGATTGATATAATATACCGGCAGACCGGGCTCCAAATAGCATCCGATGATTCCCCCCGACACACTTCGATTTAGAATATCTACAAAGCTGCCTCTCATATTGCGGGAAAAGGATTTTTTGCTGTCCTTTTTCCAGCCTCGAGGATAATATTCCCCATCCTCCTGCTGGAGATTCGGTGTAGAAAAGTGAATCGACACAATTTTCCATCCGTCCTCTGTCCAGTGGCAGGCGGCCGTAATTCTCACCAAAATTGGTGACGAGTCAAATTCCGGCGACCGGGAGGCTGCCGTCAGCAGAATAAAAAAAAGCTGATTTTTTTCATCTACCTGTGTGGCCTGAAATGCTTGAAACTGATAATCATACGGCCAAGGCTCCGTGAGAAGCTCCTCCTGTAAGGCCGCTACCGTTTCCTGATAAGTGCAGCTATGCTCCGCAGCGCCAGTGCCGATCCATTGGATATTCTTATCCAAATAAGCGACCGCCTTATGGAGCTTTCTTTCTGCCATATAAGCGCGCAGAAAGCCTTTTATGGCTCGCTCACCATTATTTTCTTTCATGTTATATCCTCCCTAGCCCGGAAATGGTTTTTCCTTCAGTGGGTGAAACAAGCTCAGCCGCAGTCCCTTTTTTAGAGTTCCATTTATTTAGATACAGCAAGCGGGATAAAAGCATTTGCTGACAAAATTCAATCCACCATTAATTTCTTTGTTTACCGTGACAGCGGAGCAAGGCGTTTTTTATACTGCCGTCAAAAATATCGCCAAGCTTTTGAATCGCTAGATTGGGATCCTCCTTCATGCCATCCTGGAGCCATTGAAAAATAAATCCCGATAACGCAAATTGGTAAAAGGCCGCGATGTAATTGATATCCTCTTCTGAAACCTCTAAACCCTTTGCCTCTTGTCGGACAAACCCCACCATTAAATCCCAAGTCATCTGATATAAGTACTTCTCCAAGGGCTCACGTCCGATAGAATTATAGATGTGGTACACCGCTCTTTTATTTTCCAAAACGAACTTAGCGCTTTCCAAAAATCCAGCCTGCCACGACGAATAGGCGACTTGCTTGCCCGTAATCCTCTCTAACTCCGTTTGGAGCACATCTTCCAGCAAAGCATAAATATCCTCGTAATAATAGTAAAAGGTGCTGCGGTTCAGTCCACAGTCCTCAATAATATCCTTGATGGTTATTTTATCAAAGGACTTCTGTGACAACATCTTCACAAAAGAATCCATGATTGCCTTTTTTGTATAAATCGACATGTGCTTTCTCCTATTCGCCGGCTTTTCTACAGCTTTTTCAGCAGAATGCCGCTATCGTTACTCTTGTTATACCATAAAAAACGGAATCTTACAATGGCGCCTCCTGTTCCTCAGCACCTCCAACACATCTAGGCTTATATCGGATTTTCCGTCAGTTCCCTTCCTTTGTTGAAAAATCCGTCATCAGTCTATTTCTGTTGATAGCCGTCTCCCTACTTCCTTTTTATAATAGAAAACGAAATAAAAACGCCCTTTACGGGCTGCCCGAGCTTGAAACCGAGGTGAAAATAAAATGAAACGGATCAAGGCGCTGTATATCACAATTTCAATTCTTTCCCTATTGGCCGGAATCGCTCTGGTGATTTGGCCTGGCGCGTCGGTGATAACCATATGCTATGTAGTAGGGTCCGCGGCGATCTTGGTAGGAGCTGTCCGTCTTGCGGGATATTTCTCTAAAGATTCCTACAACCTGAACTTTCAATTTGATTTCGCCATGGGCCTGGTGTTTTTGATTTTAGGAACCGTACTAATTTTTCATCCTGGAGACACCGTTGCTGTCCTCCATTTCAGCGTAGGCATACTAGTGCTGGTAGACAGTGTTTTCAAGCTGCAAACCGCATTGGATGCTAAGCACTTTGGTTTGAAAAAGTGGTGGGTTATGCTACTGTGCGCCTTACTCTGCGCAGGACTGGGGCTTGTACTGGTAATTCTGTCCTTCCGTACGGCTGAAATTCTGGTAAGAGTAACCGGGGCAGCACTGGCCGTCAACAGCGGCGAGAACATATTGACGGCGGGCTATACCGTCAAAAGCAAAAAAAGAGTGGTGCCTATTATGGTAGAATGCCGGGAAATACACGAGCAACCCAAATAATCTATGCTGACTTCTAAGCAGCAATCACTTTAGGAGGCGAAAAATAAAATGGTTAAATTTGGCAAAGGGGTGGTAAAATGCCGGATCCTAATTTTAATTCTCGGCGTCTTACTGATGATTCCTTCCTTATTTGGAATGCTGAGCACCCGAATCAATTACGATATGCTTACTTATCTTCCCGAGGATATGGATACGGTTAAGGGGCAGAACATTCTACTGGATGATTTTGGAAAGGGCGCCTTTTCCATGGTAGTCGTGGAAGGGCTGGAAACGAAAGAGGTCGCGGATCTAAAAGAAAAAATTCAGCAGGTAAACCATGTAGAATCTGTCATCTGGTACGACAGCCTGATGGATCTGTCGGTTCCAATGGAGCTGCTGCCTGAAAAGTATTATGACGCGTTTAATAACGGGGACGCTACCGTGATGGCAGTTTTCTTCGATACCTCCACCTCGGCCGATGAAACAATGGAGGCCATCACTCAGATTAGGCAGACCACAGAGGGCCAATGCTTTGTATCCGGCATGTCGGCTATGGTAACCGACCTAAAGGCACTGTGCGAGCAGGAGGAGCCTATTTATGTGGGCCTGGCGGTACTGTTTGCCACAATCGCCATGATGCTGTTTTTGGATTCCTGGATTCTTCCTTTTATCTTCCTGGCCAGCATCGGTATGGCCATCCTTTACAACCTCGGCAGCAACTTTATGCTTGGAGAAATTTCTTACGTTACCAAGGCTTTAGCCGCGGTGCTTCAGCTGGCAGTGACCATGGATTATTCTATTTTTCTATGGCACAGCTACTCAGAGGAAAAATGTAATTTTAACGGCGATAGAAAAGAGGCTATGGCACAGGCGATCGCCCACACCATCACCTCTGTCGTAGGCAGTTCCATCACCACCATTGCGGGATTTATCGCCCTCTGCTTTATGAGCTTCACCCTCGGCTGGGATTTAGGTATTGTCATGGCAAAGGGAGTTTTACTGGGAGTGATTTGCTGCGTTACCGTTCTTCCCTCTCTCATTTTGGTATTGGATCGTCCCATCGAAAAGACGATGCACCGATCCTTACTTCCGAAAATGGACGGCTTGTCCCGCTTCATCACCAAACGCGCTTGGGTTTTTCTGGCGATCTTTCTGGTCATTGTCGGCCCGGCGCTTTATGGCTACAGCAATACAAAAATGTACTATGACTTCAGCGAATCTTTACCTCAGGATTTGGATTATATGATCGCCAACACCAAGCTTAAGGATCGTTTTGACATCAGTACCACCCACATGATCCTTGCGGACGCCAAAATGGAGGCTAAGGACGCTCAAGCTATGATAAAGGAGATTGATCAAGTAGACGGAGTCTCCTATGCGTTGGGCTTCAATTCCGTGGTAGGCTCGGCGGTACCTGAGGAAATCCTTCCCTCCTCTATTACCGACCTTCTGAAAAACGATAAGTACCAGCTCTTTTTGATCAACTCTCAGTATTCGGTTGCCAGCGACGAGGTGAACGGCCAGATCACACAGATTAATAATATTCTGAAAAAATATGACCCGAACGGTATGCTGATTGGAGAAGCCTCCTGCACAAAGGATTTGATCCAAGTTACCAATCACGATTTCAACGTAGTGAATATTATTTCAATTATTTCTATTTTCATAATTATCGCTCTGGTGCTCCGTTCCATTTCCCTACCGGTAATCTTAGTCGCGGTGATCGAGTTTGCCGTATTTATCAATTTGGGAATTCCATTCTATACCAACGTATCCCTTCCCTTTGTCGCGCCGATCTGCATTAGTACCATTCAACTTGGAGCCACTGTGGACTATGCTATTTTAATGACCACACGATATAAAAGGGAACGGTTTCAAGGCCACGACAAAAAGGAAGCGGTTTCCATCGCGCTTTCAACCTCCATTTCCTCTATTCTTGTCAGCGCTTTGGGCTTCTTCGCGGCAACCTTCGGAGTTGGGCTTTATTCCAACATCGACATGATCAGCTCCATGTGCAACCTGATGGCTCGGGGTGCGATCATCAGTATGCTGTCGGTTATGTTTATTCTACCAGCAATGCTTCTGCTGTTTGACCCTGTCATCGGTAAAACCACCTTGGGCTTCCGGCCTAAAAAACAGAAGGTTTCTCAGTAATAATCTATAACGAAAAGAGTAATCAGGAGGTCTTTCATATGAAATTAAAGAAAAACGTGGCTGCCAAGATCATCGCCATCTGTCTGGCCGCTACTATGCTCATAGGCATCTGCAGCGCTTCTGCCGTCACGGCCCCCAAACAAAATGGCATCTCTGTGGGAAATCCGGTAACAACCGCCGTCCATTCAGCCTCTGGCGGTCAAAATTCCAAGGAGGAAACCGTATATGTTCTGGCTAACGCAGACGGTTCCGTCCAAAAAATCATTGTCAGCGACTGGCTGAAGAATCCTGCCGGTGCCAATTCCATCAATGACATCAGCGAGCTTGATGGTATCGAAAACGTAAAAGGTGATGAAGCCTACACTATGAATCCCAATAATATGCGGGTTTGGGACGCTAAAGGGAACGATATTTATTATCAGGGCACCACCCAGAAGGCTCTTCCGGTGGATGTATCCATCTCCTATCAGCTGGACGGAAAGCCTATTTCCGCCGAAGACTTGGCAGGAAAAAGCGGCAGAGTGACCATCCGCTTCAGCTATCAAAACAACCAAAAGGAAACCATAGAGATCGATGGCAAAAAAGAGACGGTTTATGTTCCCTTTGTCATGCTGACTGGCGCTGTTCTGGACAACGACGTTTTCTCAAATGTCCAAATTTCTAATGGCAAGCTGCTTTCCGATGGAGACCGCAGCGTGGTTATGGGCTTCGCCATGCCGGGCTTGCAGGAGAGCCTAAACCTGGACAAACGCAAGCTGGAAATTCCCGATTATGTGGAGCTGACAGCGGATGTGAAGGACTTTAGGCTAGATACCACCTTGACCGTCGCTTCTAACGATATTTTCAATCACTTGGATTTGGAAGATCTGGATGCGCAGAATTTGACTTCTGCGATCAGCCAGCTCAACGACGCAGCCCTGGAACTGGTGGATGGCTCCTCTCAGCTGTACGACGGGCTTTCCGCGCTGCTGGAAAAATCTGGGGAATTGATCAGTGGTATCGATCTGCTGGCCTCTGGCGCTGGAAACCTCAACAGCGGCGCTGCGGATTTGTATTCCGGTGCCTCCGACTTAAACAGCGGCGCTTCCCAGCTAAGCTCGGGCCTGGGAGAGCTGAACAGCAACAGCCAGAACCTGGTCGGCGGCGCCAAAGCCGTATTCGAAACTTTATTATCCACCGCTCAATCCCAATTAGAGGCGGCCGGAGTGTCGGTACCTCAATTGACCATTGACAATTACGCTGCCGTATTGGACAGCGTGCTGGATTCTTTGGACGAAACCACCGTCTATGATCTTGCCTACAATACCGCTTTGCAGCAGGTCACTCAGGCGGTCAACGCTCAGGAAAACGAAATACGTGTCCAAGTAGAGGATACCGTCCGCAAGCAGGTGCTGGGGGGGGGACTGGCTGCGGCGGGGGAGGCGCGGTAAAACTGCCGCGGGAAAGGCTATGACAGCCGAGGAATATGAGCAGGCTTGTGCCTCTGGTCTGATTGATGCAGACACCCAAGCGAAAATCGCCAGCGCCGTCAGCAAAAAAATGGCCAGCCAGGAGATGGCCGAGACAGTAAACAGCCTGGTTTCTCAAAAAAAACAGGAGCTGATTGACCAGAACATGCAGAGCAGCCAAGTGCAGTCGCAAATTCAGGCTGCGGTTGAAAGCGCTAAGAACGGTGAAAGCAGTATCGCTGTTTTGAAGCAGCAGCTTGACAGCTATCAGCAGTTTTACAGCGGTTTGCAGGACTACACAGACGGAGTGGCCCAGGCTTACGCAGGCAGTAAAGATTTAGCTATTGGCTCCAATGAACTGAAGGGCGGATCACAGCAGCTAAAGGACGGCGCGCAGCAGCTGTACGATGGAATTTCCTCCTTTCAAAGCGGTTCCTCGGCTCTGGTAGACGGCGTTTCCCAACTGAAGGACGGCGGAATGCAGCTTTCTGAAGGGATGAAGCAATTTAATGAGGATGGAATCCAGAAAATTACCGAAGCCTTTCAGGGCGATCTTTCTCAGCTGGCGGCCAGACTAAAAGCCCTAGGCGACGTTTCCCGAAGTTATCAAAATTATTCCGGAATTGCCGACGGAATGTCGGGCTCTGTGAAATTTGTTTATCGAACCGCCTCTATCGAAAAAAAGGCTGACGAAAAATAAAAAAGCATGGAATTGGAATCAACAAGCGTCAAATCACTGTAAGCATCAATGATACGCAATAAGAGTACCCCAGCAGAGCTGGGGTACTCTTTGTTTCCTGATTTTTAACGATTGACTTTTCCCCAGCCCTTGTTATAATCAAAGTAATCAAAGAAAGAATAAACTCTTTTATTTAGAACAGAAAACAACGGCAAGCGATAGCTTGTTGTATAGAAACTATGATTTGAGAGCGGGGGAATATATTGATGGCAAACGCGCTTTTATGGGCCGCCGGAGGTACTGGATTTACCTTTTTTATGACGGCGCTTGGTGCTTCTATGGTTTTTTTCTTCCGAAAAAAGGCCAACATAAATATTCAAAGAATTTTTTTAGGATTTGCCGCGGGTGTAATGATTGCTGCTTCTATATGGTCGCTGCTGATTCCTGCCATTGAAGAGGCATCGGAAAAGGGCTGGCCCGGTTGGATCCCTGCCGCCGGCGGTTTAATCTTGGGTGCCGCGTTCCTGATTCTGATGGACAGCCTGCTTCCTCATCTACACCTTGGCGAGACAAAGCCAGAGGGACTTTCTTCCTCCTGGAAGCGAACCACCTTATTGGTATTCGCTGTCACTCTTCATAATATTCCCGAGGGAATGGCCGTAGGCGTTTCCTTCGCCTTAGCGGCGCAAAACGGCCATGATCCGACCATGTATACCGCTGCAATGGCCTTAGCTATCGGCATCGGTATTCAAAATTTCCCAGAAGGCGCTGCCATTTCTTTGCCTCTGCGTCAAGAGGGGCTAAGCACCGCAAAGTCTTTCGTTTTGGGAAGTCTTTCCGGGTTAGTAGAATTGATTTTCGGCGTATTGACGGTGTTAATCGCTGGATTTATCCAGCCTTTGATGCCGTGGCTGCTAGCCTTCGCTGCCGGCGCAATGCTTTATGTTGTAGTAGAGGAATTAATTCCTGAGGCACATTTGGGAGAACATTCCAATATTGGAACTCTTGGTGTATTATCCGGTTTTCTTATCATGATGATTTTAGATGTCGCTTTGGGTTAACCTTTTTATTCAGCACCAAATCAAAATTTTGATTTGGTTTTTCAAAATCATTACAAGAAGCAGAAAAGGAACGGCAGCTTTTTGCCGTTCCTTTTTCTATTTTAATCGGCACGATAGCTTTTCTCTATCAGTATCTCTACTCATTTACTTTCCTTACCAAAGTATCAATCCCATTGGATACTAAAACCCCTGCGGTTTTCGCCAATTCTTCCAATGGTATCTTCTGATCGGAATCAAACCATAATATATACATAGAAATAATACCGGACGATACAAATTCGATCATATACGGAAATTGCTCCGGCAGCGCCGCAAGCTGATCCTTCGCACTCTCCAAAAATTCCTCCTGAAGCGCATTTTTTATCTTACTGTTCAAAGAACCATGGGCATTGGCATGGCTCAGCAGATTCTGATAAAAGTTGAAATCCTGATAAATCAGATCATTCAGCGCTTTGAACACAGAATAGGTAGCAAAGTCTCGAGAAGCAATACAGCTTTCCTGGATCAGCCTTTTAAGATTTTGGATCATTTCATTTTCGATTTCGCCTGAGACATCATAAATACTGGTATAATGCGTATAGAAGGTCTTACGGTTGATATCCGCTCTTTGTGCCAGTTCCTTAACAGTAATCTGAGAGATATCTTTTTCCGACATTAACTCCACCAAAGCGTTTTTTATGGCCTTTTGGGTTTTTAAACATCTTCGGTCCATCCGCACACCGCTTTCGGCTTGATTATTCCTTAAATTTTTCATACAGCCTCCAAAAAGCAACATAAATCACTAAATATGTTGTTTAAGAAACATATTTCTCACAAATGTCCGTTGTCATTGCTCTTTAGAAATAATATAATACACATGTGAGTAAAAATCAACAATCGTTTCTTTTTCAGAAAGCAGGGATGATTTTGAATTGGTTTCGCCGCCTTTGCGGGGTTACTCCCAGGAAAATTGTGTTCAAAAATAAAGAATTTAAAAAATACTTAGCGGATGTGGCTTCTTGCTCCACATTTCGCACCACCCATCAATATGTACAGCATGGAAACACCTCTGTTCTTCTGCACAGCATCGCTGTTGCTTATTACAGTTATTATCTTTCCTGGTATTTCCACTTGAATTTTCGTGAGCGGGAGCTGGTACGAGGGGCGCTTCTGCATGATTACTTTCTTTACGACTGGCACAATTCCGGCGAAGGGCATACCTTTCATGCCTTCACCCACGCTAGAGATGCTTTTGTCAACGCGCAAAAGGAATTTGAGCTTTCTCGGATCGAACGGGAGGTTATTAAAAAGCATATGTTCCCTTTGACTCCGGTTCCTCCTCTCTGTCGGGAGGGCCTGATGGTTTGCCTAGTAGATAAGGGCTGTTCCCTGTACGAAACCTTTAAACAAAATCCATACCCTATGCTCAGAAAAAAGTTTTTGTCCTCGCTGCCTCTCGCTGAGCCTTTGGATGATTTTTCGTCTGACCGTTGATCATGCTCCGATTACCCCTCATCTGACTTTGAATTGGAAGTGATATCGCATGATACCTATTTGTCAATTTTTCCTATGGTTTATGTTCTATAATATCGTTGGTTGGATCTACGAAACCTTGGTCTGCTCGATTCAGGAAAAACGTTTGGTATTCAACCGCGGTTTTTTAGCCGGCCCTTACTGTCCTATTTATGGCTCCGGCGCCTTGCTGGACGTATTCCTTTTAGGATGGATTCATAACCCTGTTCTTTTATTTTTTGCCGGCATGCTTGTAAACTGCACTCTGGAATATCTCACTGGCTGGGCTTTGGAAGAAATTTTTCATGCCAAGTGGTGGGATTATACCGGTTGGTTTTTAAATATCAAGGGCAGGATCTGCTTCTGGGGAGCGTTGGCCTTTGGCTGTATGTCGGTCCTTTTGATCAAGTGGATTCATCCCTTTGTCTTGCGGACAACCCATCTTCTTCCCCCTTTAGCCGTTTATATTATCGCAGGAGTGCTCTTTGTAATATTCGTTACCGACTTTGTGTTAACAAACGTACATATTGCTCAGTTTAATGACAAGCTGAAGGATTTCCAGCAAAGGATCAGCGGCCGGGTTACGGGAGAGAAGGGACAAAATGAGGTTTACGCAAAAGCCGGCATCGAACCGGAGAATAATAAAAAGCTTCAAGAGATTACAGAAAAGCTAAGTCTGCGGGAAAGAGTGATGCTGAAAAATACTTTTAGCTTTCAGTCCACTAAATATACCGACTTAGTAGACCGTCTAAAAGACACCTTAGGCTATAAGCAATAAGGAGTCAAGCCTTATCAGAAAAAAGCCTCAAAATTATTTTGTAAGCTTAAAAGGCGTGCCGATATTCGGCACGCCTTTTAAGCTATTTACAGCTATTACGAATGAATCCATATTACAAATTGATCTCTATTTTTTGCGGCTTTCCGGAATCCCCCGGGTCCTCCCGCCTCTCTCAGGATTGGAATTTCCAAAACCGCTTTTTTCCCATCCGCTATCATCTCAATCTGATAGTCACCATGGTAGACGTTACAGCGATATATTCCTTCGCCATTGGTTTTTCCAAATTCATCACTCCACCAATTTTCACGAATCAGTTTTCGTAACGCATGGTAAGCAGGCTTACGATGAACCTCCTCCGTTACCAGACCAGCCGGAGCCGCCCGCCAGTCATTGTCCTGAAAGTCCCACTAGGTAATGGCCTCTACCGCCGGATGGCTAAACAGCATTGTATAAAAATCCGCTGTATATTTTGCCTGGAGTTCTTCGTACTCTTTACCCCGGTACCAGTCCTCCGGCTTGGAATCGTCGTTCATCATACCATTTCTTCCAATATATCGCCCGCTTAAAACTGTGAGCTCGGTAAAATGAAGAGGCCAGCCATATTTTGCAAAACGTTCACAAACCTCCCAAGCTTCTTCCATCGTCCACAAAAATGTATGCATGTGACTTTGAATTCCCACCGCTTGCAGTTCAGCCCCCATATAGCGAAGCTCTTCCAGCAAAACCTCACACTCTTGATTCCAAATATTGAAATCATTATAAAGGAGATTGGCATGAGGATTGATCTCCCGCACCAGCTTTGTCGTATACCGTACAGCGTTAGCTCTTCCCTTTTCATGAATCCAGCGCGATACCGCGTTATGGTACAGATGATCTACGGTAATCTCATTAAATACATCCCAATAATCTATCCGATCTCCAAAATTCTCCATGAGATGCTCTATTCTCTTTTTTAAAGAAGCTTCTACATCCTCGGAGTTTTCCAACCATTCTGGCGCTAATTTCTGCCATACAATAGGATGCCCTTTTGTCTTCAGATCTAAAGCTTCGCACCACTGCAAAAGCTTTTCTAAACGTTCATGATCAGTTTTGCCTCGTTCTCTTTCATAGCGCTGCCAAAAAAACGGAAGGGTAGTGTAATTGAACAGATCAGAAAAATACTTCTTATAACGAGAGCCGGCCGCCTCCTCATAGGAATTCGCTGGAAAACAGTTGCTGCCAAATAAGAATTGGTGTTTCTTCATTTTCACATTGATCTGAGCATTTGATACCGGCCTGCCGTCTTTTCTCACAATAAATTCTACATCTTTTTTTCTAATTTTTTCTATTCTTTGATTCGCATCGTATAACATAGACATAGTTTCTTCCCTCCTTTAAAGCTCAATTACCAGCTTCTGCGCCCCCTCATGAACGCCAAACTTACGTAAAATATCCGTATTTAGGGAAACGGCTTGATTACCCGCTTTAACGGTAATATCATAATTTCCGCAGTAAACCGCACTTGCAAAGCAACCGGATAAATTGGTGCGGCCCTCTTCATTGCTCCACCAACGTTTTTTTATCAGCTCTTTCAGGCCGTCATATACCGGTTTGATTTTTAAATCTTCTGTTATCAGTCCACCAGGTGCATCCATCTACTGCCGGTCTGGGAAATCCCACCAGGTAATAGCCTCCACCGCAGGATGGCTGAACAAAAGAGTATAAAGCTGCTCCGTATATTCTCGCTGAATTTCTAAATCCTCTGGCCGGCTGATCCAGAAGTTAGGATTGCCGATAGTATAATCCACGTCTTTAGTACATCTGCCATTGATTACTGTCAATTCTGTGAAATGGATGGGCCAGCCATATTTAGCGTATCTTTCACAAATCTCCCAGGTTTCATCAAAGGACCACTTGCGCTGATGCATATGACTTTGAAGGCCTACCGCCTCTAATCTTATCCCCTTTTCTCTCAGCTTCCTCAGCAAAATTTCCATATCCGCCGGCTGGACATTAAAATCATTATATAGCAAATTAGCCCGTGGATTCACCTCATAGACACACCGGGCGGCATACTCGACCGCGTTTTCCTTTCCCACTTTTTCGATCCAGTCGGCCACCGGATTGTGAAACCTCTGTGATACTGTGATCTCATTGAACAGATCCCAATAGTCGATTTGATCTCCAAAGCGTTCCATCAAGTCCTCAATTCGTTCCTGAATTAACTTCTCAATGTCATGATCGCTGTTAAGCCAATCAGGTAAAATTTCATGCCATACCAAGGGATGTCCTTTAGTCGATAAGTCAATGCTTTTGCACCATTCCACCATATTGGAAAGGCGTTTTTCGCTTTTTTCCCCTCTTACAGGCTCATACTGTCCCCAATAAAAAGGCAGGGTGGCATAATTAAACAAGCCAGAGAACAATTCTTTATGCCGTTTTTCTTTTTCCGGAGTATCGTATGTATTCGCACAGTAACAATCACATCCAAACAAAAATTGGTGACGGTTCATACGCAGTTCAACCTGAGCGTCAGGCACAGGGCTTCCGTCTCTTCGAACAACGATTTTCACCGTACGTCTTCGAATGTCTTCTATCCGTTTTTGGGCGTCACGCATTATATCAGCCATAACACAACCTCCTTATTTATTGAAGCGTCACGGGAGTAAAGCATATTAGCTCAGCACACCTTACTCCCATGATTGCAAATTACATGGCTATCCTTTATTGAAGCTTCTCCTCAATTTCCTTCAAATATTGAATAGAAAATTCAGGATATTTCAGATATAAGTAGCTGGTATCGTGATGCTTTACATAAGAATCTGTATGAAAAGCCGGCGGGAACAGCTCCATGGTAACAAAGCCTTTGTAATTAATATCCTTGATGGCTTGCAGAATAGGAAGAAAATCAATATGTCCCATACCGGGAGCCGCACGGTTGGAATCCCCAACATGGAAATGCATCAGCATATCGCCAGCCTCCCGCACCGCAGCGGCCATATCCTTTTCTTCAATGTTCATATGAAAGGTGTCCAGCATAACGCCTACATTGGGTTTATTGACCATTTTGACAAAGGCGCGGCCCTGTTCGGCACGGTTGAGCAAATAGGTGTCATATCGGTTCCACACTTCCACAAACAGCTTGATTCCCGCTCCGGCGGCATAATCCGCCACCTTTTGGATGCTTTCCGCACCCCAAGCCAGCTCCTGCTCTAATTCTGCCAGCGGAGTCCATTTCGTCAAGCGGGTCGGATTGATGATCACGCCGTTCCCGCCCAGGTCAGCGGCAAAGTCCACTACCCTACACATATAATCGATTCCCTGATCACTAACTTCTTTTCTTGGATATGCCATATCCAATTCAGCGCAGTTGGTGCATACACTGGAAACTGCAATGCCCTCGCTGTCGCAGATTTTCTTAAATTCCTTTCCCTCGTGGAAGTAAGAGGTTACGCCGGCTACCTCTACCGCATCATAGCCAAGCTTAGCGATTCTAGGAATTCAGGTACGGACATCTCCCCATAGCCCGCCTACCTGATAAGCGTATTTAAATTTTTTCATGACCGTTTCCTCCTTATGTTATCTTAATTATTAATCGGAAAAATGAGACATGGATTTTAAGCTTCTGCCTTCTTTCTGCGCTTGAAACGCTTTTTGATAATCATCCGGCTCAAAAACAAAAGAGGTCAGGGACTCCGTTTCCAGTCGATCCAGCAGAGAGACCGCCCTCTGCATAGTGTAAGGAGACTGGAACACCCCTGCAATGATCGTGGCTTCCTTCTGCATAGCGCTGAATTGTCCAATGGCATCCAATGTAATTTCCGGCTTAAATAATGCCATCAGCTCCAAAACACCTCCCCTGGACATTAGGTCATAGCAGCTTGCAATGGTGGATTTCGCGCCGGAACACTCAAAAATTACATCAAACCCATAGCCGTCTGTGATTTTCATCGCTTTTTCATGAAAGTCTGGTGCAAGAGGATCTAATACATAGTCGGCGCCCGCTTTTAATGCGGCTTCGCGCTTCCACGCAATCGGCTCAAACAAGGTGACCCTAGTGCCTCCGGAAAGCCTTGCCAGCTGCATGGTAAGATTCCCGATTCCACCGCCGCCAGAAACAGCTATCCTTTAACGAGTTTTTGACTGAATGTAGAATGTACCACGCGGAGGCGCTGTTATGCGAAACAAATTTAAAGGTCAGCGAAATCAGCAGGCGGGTGGGAATTTCCAACAGTCAATATTTCAGGAGAATCTTTCAAGAGTTTACCGGACAGTCGCCTAACGATTATCGAAAACAGCTTCTGTTGAGGTCGTTAAACAATATATTATCATTCAAAACTATCGGTATATGGGAAGATTTTCTTTTTCCTGCCGATGGGACGAATCCTTGGCGGGAACCTACATTCCCAAAAATATCTTACAGCCAATAATTGAAAATTCGATTTTACACGGCATTTGTCCCAAAGCTGATCCATGAAATATCCGTCTGGAGATTAAACGGCGGGAGGAAAATGTTGAGATTATTATTGCTGATGATGGCGTTAGAATGGATCATGAGAGACTGGAAAGCTTGTTTAACTTTAGGAAAGGTGAAACGGTAAAAACGCCTAAGCTGCGATATCGGCCTTAACAATGTGGCGCAGCGTCTAGAGTTCATCTTTCCGGGAAAGCATCAGTTCCGTGTTGAGAGCCAGCCGGGACTAAAGGTTGCCCGTGCTTTTTTTTAATGTTTCTATCAGGTTTTCGGCTGTAAGCTGGTGTTTCACTAAATAGTTAAAACGCCGATGCTCATCGCCTTTTGCGCGTAATCAAATTCGATATATCCGCTTAAGATCACAATTATCGTATTCCGATTGATCTCTCTGATTTCCTGTTTCCTTTTTAATCTTTTGACCGATATACATCCCGCTGGAATACAGCTTCCCAGCGACCTCGTTGATACTCGGATTTTTATTATAGTTAGAATTAATGTACTCCAGCACATAAATAGTGGCGGCAGAATATTCTTCTTTTATGATATTAGACCTGAGCGCCGAACCCTACAATTTTGACGAGTCCACTATTTTTGACTATTTCGGGCCTCTCTGCAAGGATGAAAACGGCGCTTTTGTATGTATCCCTATGGATATTAGCACTGCCGGCATGGCCTACAAGAAAGATGTGGCTGAAAAATACTTAGGTACTTCTGACCGGAAAGAGTTGGAGGCTATGCTCTCTGACTGGGAGGCCTTCAAACAGGTTGGTATTGATCTGCAAAAGGATACCAACGGTGAGGTCTTTATGTTTACAGGCCTTTCCAGCGTAAAGTATATTATCGACGGACAAAATTCCACTCCAATTGTTTCCGACGATAAGCTGGATTTGGAAAATTCCGTTCGCAACACCTTAGATTTTATGGTTGATTTTCGAAATAATAAGGTTTGTGATAACATCAGCGAGTCCTCTCCTGCCTACAGCGCTTCTTTCGCTGATGACATCCATATTTTCTATCCTTGCGCTTCTTGGGGACCAGCTTATGTTATTGGGCCCAACGATCCGGAAGGAACAGATACTTGGGGGCTGATGATTCCTCCTGGAGGCTGCTTCAGCATGGGAGGCTCTGGAAACATGATTCCCGCTGACGCCAACAACAAAATGGGGGCCTATAAGTTTATCAGCTGGCTGGTTTCTAAAGACGGTACTACCCGGGCCCGTGAACTTACCGGTAATAATTACGCTAACAAAGAAGCTTACAATGATCCTGATTTCGCGCAGATGAGCGATCCCAGTTTTGGCGACCAAAATCTGGGAGAAATTCTCTTTGTGGAAGCGATGCCTACAATCAATCTGCGTCCTGTTTCAGAGTATGATGTCACTATCACAGAGGTTTGGAATTATGTCATCGAGGCAGTAAACAGTGATAGTTCCATGGATACCGACAGCGCTATGGAGCTATTTGAAACAGAAATCAGAAACAAACTGCCTGAATTAAAGTAAAAGTATTTTACATTTTATCCACATAAGAAGAAAGAAAAGGCGGAGGAATACCACCTCCGCCTTTATTTCAGGAAAGGAGCGCGCTAGTTATGACATCGGTTTCTCTCCGGCGTAAACATAAACTCACGGGAAAAAAAGTTTGGCCTTATCTCTTTCTAATTCCCTTTTTTGTAATCTACTTATCCTTTAATTTTTATCCGCTCATCTATTCTTTTGTGATCAGTCTGACACAATGGGATGGTTTCACCGAACCGGTATTTGTGGGGCTTTCCAACTTTGTCAATATCTTTACCGATGATCCTTATTTCTTAAAATCAATTGGAAACACGCTGCTGTTTATGCTCTTTAACGCTCCCTTTGTTTTAATCGGAGGCTTAATCCTGGCTACTATGCTCAACAGCAAGCTGATTCGAGGCCGCAATGTTTTTCAGCTGGCTACATTTCTGCCCTATCTCACCATACCGGTAGCCATCGGCGTATTATTCATGCTGCTATTTGATTGGAACAGCGGACTAATCAACCGAATTTTTGTGTCTCTTGGTATTTTTCAGGAACCAGTCAATTTCTTAGGATTACCAGGGCCCGCTCGTTTTGTGGTAATTATGATGATCAATTGGAAATACATTGGCTATCACGCTGTTCTCTTCTCCGCTGGCATTACAAGCATTCCGGTCGAGCTTTATGAATCCGCCGAGGTAGACGGAGCTTCCGCTTTTGTAAAATTTCGTAAGATTACTATTCCTATGCTCAGGCCCATTATTGAATTTTTACTGATTATGAACATTATCAATGGGTTTCAGCTATTTGACGAGGTTAAGGTGCTATTTTCTCCCTAGCTCTCCGCCAGCGGCGGCGCCGGAACCATCGGTGGGCCCGACCGCGCGGCTTTAACCGCTGTATGGAATCTGTATGACACCTCCTTTGGTACCCAAATGCAGTATGGAAAAGGCGCCTCGATCGCCTATGGTTTATTCCTTTTCATTTTACTGTTTTCACTGGTAGCGCTGTTCATTCTAAAGCGCACTAATCGGGAGGAGGTGTGACTCATGAAAGCAAAATCCATGAAAAAGCTTCTCCTGATGGTATTTTTAATCTTTTGCTCATTAATTTTTGTGTTTCCTTTTTACACTATGATCATGATGAGCACCTATTACAGCGAGGATATTTATAAGGGAATCCCGCTTCTTCCGGGAGGATATCTCTTAGAAAATCTGAAAACAGTTTTCAGCGCTCATTTTGAGGTCTTTTATATCAACAGCCTGATCACAGCGGTCAGCGCGGCCTTTCTTTCGGTAACTGTCAGCTGCTTATGCGGTTATTCCTTTGCAAAGTTTGAATACAAAGGACGGAAGCTACTGTTTAATTTTGTAATGATTACGATGATGATTCCCGCTCAGCTGGGACTAGTGGCTTTTGTTGTGGAAATGAAGGGGATCGGCTGGATCAACACCCTACTTCCCCTAATCATTCCGCCCGCCGCAACAGGTTTTGGCGTTTATTGGATGAAAAATTATATGAGCGGCACCCTCCCTTCTGAAATTCTAGAAAGCGCCAGAATCGATGGAGCTGGAGAACTAAGAATTTTCTTTCATATCGCAGTCCCCTGTATCAAGCCCGCTCTTCTTTCTTTAGGATTAATCAATTTTGTCAGTAACTGGAACTCGTATTTGATTCCTCTCATTGTGCTGAATAAACCCGAAACGTACACCGTACCGATTGGCATTATCAGTCTGAATTCCTCTTATCGCAATGATCTGGCAGCCAAAATCACTGCCCTTTCTTTGGGCACCCTACCTCTCATTATTCTTTTCGGTATTACCTCAAAATCCTTTATCAGTGGAATCACAATGGGGGCTGTAAAAGGCTAACCATTGGAAAAACATTAAAAATCAGGAGGCGTTTTCTTATGAATATGAAAAAGCTTGGAACCAGTGGCGTCCAGGTATCAGAAATGATACTGGGCTTTTGGGTTATGGGCGGCGCTCAATGGGGCGGCGCTGACGATAACGAATCCATCAGGGCGATCCACGCCGCCTACGATGCTGGTATTAACACGCTGGATACTGCCGAAGCCTATAACGATGGATATTCAGAAAGCATTATCGGAAAGGCGATCCAGGGACATCCAAACGATTATGTAATTTCTTCAAAAGCATTAAACTGCCATTCCAAATACGACCAGCTGAAAGCGGCCTGTGAAAACAGCCTAAAGCGTTTGGGCCGGGATTATTTAGATGTTTATTTTCTTCACTGGCCGTCTCATTTTTATGGCGGTAAAAAGGTGCCTTTGGAAGAAACTATGGCAGCTATGTCTGAGCTAAAAAAAGAGGGTAAGATTAGAGCAATCGGCCTTTCAAATTTTTCTGTTGAAGAATTTAAGATCGCAATGGAAGTTGATCGTGTTGATGTATATCAACCTCTGTGAATTTCCATTAGAGAACACAAAACAAATACCCTCATATCCGAAGCTACAAGGGTACGCTTTTAAAGCTATGCGCTCAGATATTTCCTCATCTGCTCTTTTACCTTTTCTCTGGCACTGGCGATGGATTTAGCTACCGCAGCAGCACTCCGATGTTCCATTGCTCCGATTTCGTAGCATTTATAGTCATACTCATAATAAAGCAGGAATCGCCGCCTCTGAATTTCTGGCAGTGTATTGATCGCTCTGTGGAGAAATTCTGTCCTTTCTTCCTCAAGAATCCTCTCCTCGATGCTTTTAGGGAGCCGCAATGCCCGCCAGTTCAAAGTCTCCTCCATGATGTCTGAAAACTCTTTGTGCCGATAGTCCCAATTTTCTAATTTTCTTTCATCAAGTTCCAGTCTCCGAAACGCCATGAAAAAGTCATACGATACACATAACTCTTGAATTTTTCCTTGCCCGTCCCGAAAACTGATGTGATAACTCATGCCTTCTTCCGACACTACTTTCCGAAGCCAATATGCCCTTTTAGGTATCGCCATTGTTACGTCCTCCTGCAAAAAAAGTGGGTGAGAGGCTGCTTGTCCTCTCACCCGATAGCCCGCAGGAGTATGTAATTCTCCCCTTAGTCATCAAATATTTTTAATTTTTTCCGCAGCCTGTCCATTCTCTTGTAAATAGCTTTTTCTGTTAGCTGTAACATAGCGGAAATCTCTTTGGTGGAATACCCCTGCATTTTCAATAAGACAATTTCCAGTGTATGCTTGTCCACCCTAAGCAGGGCAGCATATAAGTGTTCATTTTCAATTTCATCAAGTAGTGCGGAAACTGTTTTAATTTCCGTATTCAGCCCATTATCGGCAACCTTTTCTATGTATTCCTCTATATCGTTCAGCCGCCTGTAAAAGCGACGGTCTGAATTAAACTCGGCCCGGTCATAGATACGGATTTCTTCAATGATATTTTCATCAACGCCACTTTCCCGTAAAATCTTTTCTTCCGCCTCTTTCCAGAGCCGCCACTTTCGTTCCTCTTTTCCGTGGTTATATGCCACTTTCGTTTACCTCCAATCTGAATTTTTTGAAAATTCAGATTGGCAGGCGGAGCGCGGCACTTTCTATGTATCTTATGCGTACAGACGCATAAGGACAGAAAAACGCCCAGACAACAAAAAACGACTATCTGGGCGCAAAAAGTGAGATATTCAGTTAAATTATGACTATTTTCGCATTGACTGGTAGACACATTCTGTTGAATAGTTTGAATTTTTTTAACGATGTAATTGGTTTACAGTCAATGTATTTCATGGCGGTTTGCTCCTAATCCGCCACGCTATCCCGCAAAAGTTCTTTCATGCAGAAAAAAGCGGCGGACTTGAAATGTACTTCAAAACCGCCGCCATTTTACAGGCACACAAAGTCACCTGCCCTGCAACGGTTTTTTCTTTTCCCGTTGAACGGGCAGGAGAATAGAGCTATTAAATTTATTTCTTTTCCTGTGCTACAGCCTCCTTCAGTCTCGCAAAACTTGTTTCGCTGATGACATGCTCCAGCCTGCAGGCGTCGGCTTCTGCAATATCATAGGGAACGCCTGCGGATATAAGCTGCTCTGTAAAGAAACAATGGCGCTCATAGATGGTTGCAGCCACTTCCCGTCCAATATCCGTCAAATGCAAATAATGTTCTTCGTCCATTATCAGGAAACCGCCCTCGCGCAAAATTCCTACCGCATGGCACACACTGGGTTTTGATACATTCATGTGCCGGGCCACATCGACGGAACGCACCATGCCTTGTTTCTTTTGGAGTATCAAGATGGCCTCCAAATAGTCCTCCCCGGACGCATGAAGTTTCAAACTTTCACCTCTTTCTGTTCGACAGATTAAAAAATTCTACCAGCTTTTGTTCTGTTTGAGTATTCCAACCATCATGCCAGCATATTGTTCCTTTTTCGATGAAAACAAAATAATCACAACATTTTTCAATCAATTCCGGGTCATGAGTAATAATAAAAAGTGTTTTTCCCATCTGCTGTAATTTTTCCAATACTTTTGCAACTTCTTCCATGTGCCGAAAGTCTAATCCGCTGGTCGGTTCATCAAAGACCATAATCTCACGCTCGGACGCTATGGCACTGGCTATTGCTACTCGTTGCTGCTGGCCACCAGATAGGGACATTGGATGTCGTTCACAGAAAGGCAGCAAATTTAGCTCGGATAAAATTTCTTCTGCCATCGGGCGATTTTTTTCTTCGTCACCCTCCATACTTAAAAGAACTTCATCCAGCACATCTTCCGTAAAAAGTTGGTGGCTTGGATTTTGCATGACCATATAGCATTGATTAAGACGTTTTTTTGCAGAATAAGCATTCTCATTTATTGTAACTGTTCCAAATGCTTTTTTCTCCAATCCGCACAAGCAACGGGCAAATGTGGTTTTACCTGCTCCATTATTCCCAACAACACCTACAATACTGCCTTTAGGGATTTCAAGCCGGTCAATCCGTAATGCCAAATGCTTGTCGTATGCAAAACGAAAATCGGATAATATGATCTTCTGCTCGTTCTCTAATGCAGAGTTATGATGTTTTTGAAATGTTATAGGGTAGAGAGCGCGAAGTCCCATACGGGAAATCTCGGCGGCTGGGATATGACGGAAACTTTCTATGTACATATCCTTTATGATTTGTCCGTCTTTCATATACAGAACGCGATCAGCCAAATTCATTAGATAACTTAGCCGATGTTCTGCAATCAAAATTGTTTTTCCTTGCTTTTTCCAGAGTGCAATAACTTCTGCAAGATCGCGAATAGCTTTTATATCCAAATTTGAAGATGGCTCATCTAAAACAAAAATATCCGGCTCTATCATGGCCGCTGACGCGCAAGCAATTTTTTGTTTCTCTCCACCTGACAACGCAAAGATACTTCTGTTCATCAGCGGCTCAATATGTAACTCTGTTACCCTTTTTCCCATGCGGGCAATAATTTCTTTTTCTGGTATTCCTAAATTTTCACATCCGAAAGCCAGTTCAGAGTTTGTGTCAACGGCAAAAAACTGGCTCCGCGGATTTTGGAATACAGAGCCTACCAAAGAAGCCATTTCATACAGCGGTTTTTCTGTAACGCTTTTACCATCAATGAAAATATCGCCTTCCAGCCTCCCATCATAGTAGTTCGGTATAAGGCCGTTCATCAGTCTGGTCAATGTAGTTTTTCCGCAGCCTGATTCCCCGCAAATCAAAACAACCTGTCCATCTGGAATCTTAAAGCTGATATGATTGAGTTGACCGGCATGATCACCGCTGTCGTAGGCGAAAGAAACATTCTGAAACTCTATCATGCCAGTACCTCCAACAAACCTAATTTCCGCAGAATATTCAGGACAAATAATATAATACAGAACACAATCAAAACAATATCTATTGCCCTAAATCCAATGTTGCAGATATTTGTGCGACGTACCGGAGAGCCCAGTCCACGAGTTAAAGCTGCTGCGGATAATTCCTCGCCAATTTTTATAGAGCAGATCATCATCGGGACAAACCTGTATTCCAACATTTTACCAGTTTTCTTACCGCCAAAGCGAATGCCTCGCATTCGCATAGCGTCACCGATTGCATGATATTCCTCACCCACCGTAGGAAAGAAACGGAACATCACAGATAGTGGAATAATCAACTTTTCCGTTAAATGGATACGCTGCATAGCAGCTACAAGTTCGCTGACAGTTGTTGTACGAACTGTGTAATATCCCATTGCCAGTCCTGGCAGTACACGAGAGATAAAGCCACACAAAAAGAGCAGAATAAAATTTGTAGCTCCGGTGGTCGCTGGCACAATAAACTGTTCCCCCAGATAGCAGATAACGTAAACAATCAGACAACTGAGAGCAGCTTTCTTTCTTCCAAAACAAAAAAGTAACAGGATCGGGATGGCGGTCAATAACGGCTTTGTGACTAATGCAAGGCCGCCACCCTCACCGCCGAGAACAAGAAAACATATGGTAATCAGCACAATCAATTTTGTACGCGGATCAAGAGCAACTCCCTTTGATTTTTTTGAAGCACTCAACAATTCCCATGCCATTATGCAATTCCTGCCTTTTTGAAGTGCTTCTTCAACAGACCTTTTCCAATCAGCCCACCTACAAGCCCACTGATAAAGCAAACAATTAACAGCACAAATCCCATCCAATTTGGCAAGTATGTTTGAATCGTATCGGCCCATGCTTGCCCATAACTTTCAACAGCATGCTGAAAATAAGCCTCTCTGGTTACAAATACAGCCATATAGTTTCCTATATACCAAAGGCTAAATACACCATTTGTCACGATACTCATTTTTGCGCTGGTGTATTTTCCGGCTTTCCAAACAAGATCGGCTAAAAGTCCAGCTATTACTCCAGTAATCAAGCTCCAGTATCCCATTCCAGTTAAAAGCATAACAAGGCCCATCAAAATTCCCATAATCGTAATCATGCCGAATTTTTTTGTTTTCGTCAAAAAGAGCATAAAGGGAATGCCTCCGACAATAGGGCAGATAATTGTCATTAAAGGATACATGACAGGAATTAAGCTCAAAAAGGCAAGCGCACATGTGATAACAAGATAAATCGCCGCATAAATCCCGATATTAACCAAATCTTTGGCTCCAATTCGATTCGTATTTTTGTTCATAATAGTTTTTCCTCCTATAATTATTTTTTTAGCGTCCATGATTGACTATGTTGTTGTAATTCTACAAGATGGCGATACAGACCATCTTCTTTTATGAGATCGGAAGGTGCCCCCTGTTGGACAACTTTTCCCTGTTCCAAAACGACAACCTTATCAGCTCCAGCAACAGTACGCATACGATGTGCAATTACAAGAACTGTTTTTCCTTTTGTTAGCTGAGTAATCGCATTCTGCACAGAGGTTTCATTCTCCACATCAAGAGAAGCGGTTGCCTCATCAAGCAGAATAACAGGGGCGTCTTTCAACAATGCTCTTGCAATCGAAATCCGTTGGCGTTCACCGCCAGACAGGGTAGAGCCATTTTCTCCGATCATTGTTTGATACCCTTCCGGGAAACGTGATATAAACTCGTCACAACAGGCTGCCTTTGCAACAGCAATGACTTCATCATCGGTGGCATTTCTCCGGCCAACGCGGATATTCTCCATGATTGTATCGCTAAACAGAACCACATCCTGAAAGACAATCGAATAATTGGAAAGCAATGTTTCCGGGTCAACCGTCTTGACATTGACACCGCCGAATCTGATTTCTCCGCCGGTTACATCCCAAAAACGAGCTGCGAGTTTCACTGCGGTACTTTTCCCGCTGCCAGATGGGCCGACTAAGGCTGTTACTTCTCCTTGCTTTGCTGTGAAACTCGCGTTTTTTAGAACACTCTCTCCGTCGTGATAAGAAAAAGAAACATGGTCAAAAGTAATATCGCACCCCTTGTTCACATAGTTATTTGCTCCAGATAATTCTGGCTGGCTTTCCATTTCCTTCATGCGTTTAATCTGAAGGTTCGCATTGAAAATTTCAGACAGTTGTGTCATCACACCACTAATTGGTTCATATACCCTTGAAGCCGCCAGCAAAAATAATAAGTAAGTAAACAAGTCTGTACTGCCACCAATCAACAAAGTGGTTCCCACCAAAATAACAAGGGGTAGACCGAGCCGTAAAAGCATTTGTGCCGAAGTGAGCAAAGTACCAGAAGTCAGTTCAACTTTGACGGACGCATTGACCACAGCCTGCAATTTTCCGTCAAGCTCTGTTAAGTATTTTTCTGTTTGATTGCAGGTTTTAAGATCCGCAATATTGTCGAGAAACTCCTGAATACCATCGGCGGCAGTAAGTCTTGCCTCCATCCGTCTTGCCCCCATCTTGTCCTGTAGCTTCTTGCTGCCTACAATCAATAGCAACGCCACAGGCGCGACACAAAACAGGGCTAATGCCATACGCCAGTCCATAGCAAACAACCCAGTCATAATAAGGATAATACTGATAATGGAACCGATCATCTTCGGTATGGCACCAGAAAAAGTCCGTTCTAACTCATTGCAGTCACTCATCATGGAAGTTGTCATTTCCGCAAGGTCATGTTCTCCAAAATAGGACAAAGGAAGTTTCCGTAATTTTTCTGCCAGTGTGATACGCCGTGTGGCACTTTCCTCATAGGCTGCGATATAGGTACAACGATATTCCATAAAATTTGCAAGAAAGATGACAACCACACTGGCCACGGCAAGTCCAGTATAAAGCCAAATATTAGGAATTTGAGCAGTTTCGCCTAAAAGGGGTCTGCATACTTCTCGCAATAACATTAGGCATAGCCCCATTGGTACAAACAAACTTAAACTCGAAAACGCAGAAGCAGCGCCACCTTTTTTCAAATCCGCTACTCCTTTATCGCTAAGGGCAAACAATCGTTTAAGCATTAACCGTAACCTCCTTTCCTAAATTCCATGTAACGGATTGCTGATACTCCTGCCACATCTTTGCATAAACGCCATTTAAGGCCAGTAATTCTTCATGTGTTCCCATTTCTGAGATTTTTCCATCAGCCATAACAAGGATACAGTCTGCATTTTGAATTGTAGTCAGGCGGTGGGCAATCATCAAAACGGTTTTTCCATTCATTAAGCTCTCAAATGCCTTTTGTATCTGGTATTCATTCTCGGCGTCTGCAAAGGAAGTAGCCTCGTCTAAAATAACAATCGGTGCATTTTTTAAGATAGCCCTTGCCAAAGCCAACCTCTGTACTTCGCCGCCAGAAAGATAAACGCCTTCTGTTCCAATGACAGTATGAATACCTTGTGGAAATTTTCGGATTATATCATCACATCTGGCTTGATGAAGCGCCGTCAGGACTTCCTCCTCTGTTGCAGTAGAACGGGCCATACGCACATTCTCTAAAATGCTGGTCTTAAACAGCCGGGTCGTTTGAAGTACAAATGCAGTTTGTTCAGAAAGACATTCATCTGAAATATCCCGAACATCTACACCTCCTATTTTGATACTTCCCTCATCCACATCATAAAACCGTGGAATAAGACTTGCTGCTGTCGTTTTCCCAGAGCCAGACGCGCCTACAAGTGCATAGGTTTTACCGGCTGGAAGTTCAAACGACAAGTCATTTAATGCTGGCGTTTGTGTTCCTGGATAGGTAAATGTAACATGAGAAAAAGTAATACTATTTCCATTGGGAATCGCCGGTTGATCTGCCTTTACCAACGGCTTTTCACCTAACAGAGTATCAATCCTTTTTACTGCTTCCTCTGCCGAGATTTTATAAGATGATATATACATGATTTTGTTAATCATTCCTGCACAGGCCGGCGTAAATAGAATATAAAAGAGCCAGTCAATCAGAAATCCTCGATAATCTGCGGCCCCGGAAAGGAATAACAGACCAAAAGGAATTAAAAGTAGGAAAGACGCATTGACCAGCGTATAAAAAATACTCATGGGCCACTCGCAAACAAGAGCAAAGGCTGTAATGTTTTCTTTGTAGTTCAAGATAGAACGGTAAAAACTTTTGAATGAGTAAATAGTTTGCTGAAATACTTTTACAACGGGAATTCCCCGTACATATTCAACCGCTTCGCGGTTCATTGTTTCTCCGGCGTCCTGTACCTGCTTGATATACTTCGGGGCAGTAGTACCCATGACAGCTCCCTGGACAACAAAGCCCAAAGCCAAAGGAATTAAACTAAGCAACCCTAAACGCCAATCGAAAATAAACAGAAAGGCTAAAATAATAAATGGCGTAATAAAAGCACTAACTAAATCCGGCAACTGATGTGCAATAAACGCTTCTGTGGAGTCTGAGTTTTCATCAATTATTTTACGGATTTTACCACTACCCTGCACACTAAAAAATCCCAGTGGCAATGTTGTTAAACGTTTCAGAACGGCCATTTTCATATTCTTCGCAATACGAAAAGCAGCCAAATGAGAACAGAGCAGTGCTATGTAGTAGAGCAAAAAGCCACCTGCCGCAAATCCTACAGCAAGCCATGCGTATTGCATAAGTGCTGATATTGAAACTTGGTCGAGATCAGGCAAAGCTGTAAATATTTCTTTTGCTACAAACCATAACCAAATGAACGGACATAGTGAAAGAACCGTACTGATTGCAGACAGAACGCAGGAAAGAACAACTAAGTATTTCCTTGCTCCGGCAAACTGCAACAGGCGTGATATTCCACTTGCCTGTTTTTTTTGTGTCATAGACGGACACCCCTTTCCAAATGCAATTTGCATTTTTTCTTTGCTTATGTTATACTTTTGGTTAGATGTCGCTAACCGACTTCTACAATAGCGTTTTTTAGTACTCCGGTCAATGCAATCGGCAGTCGTTGTGCTGACAGCCGAAAAGTTTGTGCCAGAATCCGAAAAAAAAGGGGGGTTACTCGTGGAAAACATAATAGAGCAGATATTTGAGCCACAATTCAGGCAAATATCTCTACATCCTGTTTCTGGCACTGCTCAGATTAAAGGCAGCGGCATTACTTATCGTCCTGCACCAGATGTGGGGGATGGATATTATTGGGTTCAACCCATTCGTGACTTATGTGCGGTAACGATAGTTGATTTAACTTTTAAGAAAGAGATAGAGCTAAATTATGAACATCCCTCTTTTCTTGCGGTAGGCAATTATGCACCACCAGTAGTACCGCATTTTCAAGAGAATACAGCCGCTTCTTATTCTACACAGTGTGCAAAGACGAAAAATCATCTGATTGGTTATATCAATGACGCTTCAAGGTTTCGCGCGGGAATATCTGCGGGTGGAGCAATGCGTTGTGTATCCGTAACAATGTTACCGAGATATTTTCGTTCTTTCCTCCCCAAATATTTTTCGGTAGACCAGCAGGAACTTGTTTATTCCGTTGAAGGATTAGCTGATATGGTGACAATGCCAGAGCTTGAATATCTATTCGCTCAAATCTGCCGTATCAATCCCTCTGTCAAAAGTGGTAATCTTTATTTTGAGAGCAAGGTGCTGGAACTGCTTTCATTGATACAGATACAACAGGAACGTCAAAAAGAATTTCCTGATATATCGGCATTGGATGAAGATACTGTTGCCATGATACATCGTGTAGCTGCCTTTTTACAAAATCACTGTGAACAGCACTTTACGCTTGAAACATTAGGAAAAATTTTTTATACCAATAAGAATAAACTATCCTATCTTTTTCGCTTGGTTTATAACGAAAGTATTCCTGGCTATATTCAGAAAATGCGTTTAGAAAAAGCGAAGAAGCAACTGGAATATCCAGGTATCAGTATTTATGAAATAGCTCATTCCATAGGTTTCAAAAATCAGGGGAGTTTTTCAGATTGGTTTAGAAAAGAAGCCGGTTTTTCTCCTTCTGAATATCGTAACAAAGTCAATAGATGGGATTGATAAATAAAAGGCTGAAATACAAGTATAGATAACTGCTTGTGTTTCAGCCTTTAACCTATGTTAAGTATATATCAATTCATCTGCAATGATCTCCTCCACCTGTGCTTTCAGGGTATTCATCAGCCCTACCCACCGCATAGGCTCTCTGGCTTTCAATTTCTCGGTCACATCTGCCGCCTCCATCATGCGGGGCAGCATGGCGTCCATACGCTCCCTTGCCTGCCTGTCCACATCGGCAAGATAACTGTTCAGCCTGCCGCTTGTGAGAAATGTTATGTAGGTGGCTCTGCGGTATTCCTTCAGATACCGTAAATGCCGCTGTCCCCATATCCCTATGGGCTGTTCTTTTTCGGCTGGTAAGGTAAGGCAGGGGAGAAGATAGTCTCCCCGCTGTTCATATGTACCGCCCATTTTTTCAAAGATGGATTTTTTCATTGTCGTTCCCTCCGTTATCGTATTTTTACTTTTTTCGTCTTTGCGTACATGACTTTCATCAGCAGTTCGTCCACACAGTCTGTATATCTTCCTCCGGCAATCAGCCTGTTGCGAAACCCAATCAACGCATGGACAACAAGCTGCCTTTCTTCCTCGCTAAGATACAAGTGATACTTCTTCATTGCGTCTCCTTTCCTCTGGCTGACGGATATGTTCTTTTTTCGGGTGTTTCAGCACCTTTGCGGCAAATATCCGTTCCCCTATGTAACCGCCGAAGCGGTAACAGATTTTAATCATCTGTTCTGCCCCGGCATTGGTTTCCCTGCGGTCATAGACCTCGATCCGTTCCACAAGGAGATTGAGATTTTCAGCAGTAAGTTCCTGTATCCCCACATACTGCGCCATCAGTTCCGCCCACCTGACAGCATTCTCCTGATTGTCCTTTACCTCCTGCATGGCGGCTTCTAAAGCCTGTATCTGCCCTAAAAGCTGTTCCTGCTCGTTCTGGTACTTCTCCATTAGGCGGTGGAAGTTCTCATTGGAGATACGCCCCGATACGCTGTCCTCATACAGACGATCAAACAGCCTCGTCACTTCCTCGTACCGTTTCTTTGCTGTTTTCAATCTGTCGGCGTTGCTTTTTCCCTTGTTTCCCTCTGATTTAGCGTTCATCTTTACCGCCAGAGCCACCGCTTTTCCCCTGTCCTCATAGGCAAGGCGGGCATGATACTGAATATCCACCAGCACCGCCTTATATAAATCGTCATAGAAAATACGGTGGTCTGTGCAGGCTTTCGTATCGTGGGCGTAAGCGGTACACACATAAATCCTGTGCCTTTTTCCCGTCCAGTAACGCAGGCCCAACGCCTTTCCGCAGGCTCCGCACTTTACAAGACCTGCAAAGGGGGATACAAAGTTATCGGTCGTATCCCTCCGGCGGTTCAAAATCTTTTCATTCGCCCCGTCAAACACCTCCTGCGTCACAAGGGGCGTGTGGGTATTTTCTACGACGATCCATTCCTCTTTCGGCACTTTTTTATAAGCGTTGACTTTAAAGATACTCTCGGTCTTGCACATGACGCAGTGCCCTAAATACAGGGGATTTGAAATAATGTTCCGTATGACGGTATGTGACCACTCATACTTGTTCTCTGGATTTTCAAACCGCTTGGAGTAGTCCTTTTCGCCCCAGCTGTGCAGCCACCATGACGGGCAGGGCACTTGCTCCCTGCGGAACACAGCAGCGATTTTATGCGCTCCCATGCCTGCGTTGGCAAGTTCAAAGATCCGTTTTACAATCCACGCTGTTTCCGTATCCATCACCAGCCGGTTGTGGTTATACGGGGATTTGCGGTAGCCGATGGGGTTAAAGGCAGAACGGTACAGCCCCGCCTTTGCCCTTGCGCGGATAGAGGAACGGACTTTTCTGGAGTTATCCCTGCTGTAAAACTCGTTCATCACATTTTTCAGAGCCGCTATATCGTTGTTCTTGTTCGCAGTATCCACACCGTCGTTGACCGCGATATACCGCACGTTCTTCATCGGGAAGTAAATCTCTGTGAAATGCCCCACCTTCAGATGGTCGCGCCCCAAACGGGATAAATCCTTTGTAATCACCACATCAATCTTTCCCACCTCGATGTCATCGAGCATACGGTTAAAACTGGGGCGGTCAAAATTCAGGCCGCTGTAACCGTCGTCCACATAGATTTCCGCCACCAGAAAGCCATGCTCCTTTGCATACTGTGTCAGCAGGGTTTTCTGCGTCTTAATGCTTTCGCTGTCCCCCTGAAGCATATCGTCTTTGGATAAGCGGCAGTACAAAGCTGCTCTTAATACCGCCATTTAAATCGCCTCCTTTGTTTGGTTTCTGCCCTCATTGTATTGCGGTTGCTTTATAATCTCAAAGGTACGGACAGAACAGGTTCCTTTCTGCACCTCGCGGACTAACAGGGAAACAAAACATTCCCGCATATCCGCGCCGCCTGTATAAACTGCCTGCACAATGATTTTCGGACGCTCCATCGTCTTTGACATAGACGTATCCTCCCTTCAAAATTTCAATCTTCCAGTTCCTTTTTCAGAGCCGCCAGAAGGCTTTTCGCCTCCGCCTTTGTCAGCGTAATACCCTTGCCACATTTCTCCCGTTTGGGTGAGAAGCTGCGGATGTCATATTTCGGCCCGTTCCCGTTCCATGCAATCAGATTAAGTTCTTTGGTATAGCCGCTGTCGCTTGTGGAGAGGACAGCGATTTCCTTTACGATTTCAAATTGAATGTCTTTCATCAAACCTCTTTCCTTTCTTTACTTTCTCAAAAAGAAGATCAGCGGCTGTCGCGGTTTCGTTTCCTCTGCAATTCACGCTCCAGAAGGCGGAGAATCGTATCCACCATCTGTTTGGGCGTAGCGTCTCTGGGAAAATATTTCCGCAGCTTCTCCATGCCGATCTTCACCGTTTCCTTTTGGTTTGCCTTTTCCTCGGTCATAATGGCAAAGATGGCATCCATATCCAGCCGCCCACTCTGGCTCAACTTTTTCATGCGCTGCGCCTGCGAAAGAGAGGGGGTAGCGTCCTCACTCTCCATCGTAATCCGCAGGTTTTCCTGCTCGTCCTTTGTTAAAAAGGACAGTTCCACCGCAGGGGTAAGGGCAATCTGCCCCTCGTCCACCATCTGCAACATCGGCGGGATCAGTTCTGTCAGGCGGATAAATCGCTGTACGGTGGTTTTTCCTACACCAAACCCCTGCGCTATATTTTCATCTGTCCGCAACTTCGTCCCAACTTGGGACGAAGTTAAATCTGTGCGAAACCCCTGCCTTTTCATCGCCTCCAGCTTCATCTTGTAAGCGAAAGCCCTCTCGCTTGGCAGGATATTTTCCCTCTGGATATTGCTGTCCACAAGCGTGATAATCGCCCGGTCACGATCTAAAGGCAAAACAAAAGCAGGGATGGTTTCTATCCCTGCAAGCTGTGAAGCGCGGACACGCCGCTGTCCTGCGATGACCTCGTATCCGTTCCCGTCCTCCTTCGGGCGGGTGATGATAGGCGTTACTACGCCAAACTCTTTGATACTCTCTGCCAGTTCCGCAAGCTGCCCGTCCTCTGCTACATGAAACGGGTTATCGGGAAACGGGTGTAAATCTGCAATCTTCAATACCGTAAAATCCTGTTTTTTCAATGGCTTTCCTACCTTTCTCTTGACCTGTTTTTGTGCTGCCTCTGTAATTCCTCCAACACTTCGGGCGGGATTTTCCTAAGCAGGCGTTCCAACTGCTGGTTGGTGCGCTGCAATTCAAAAATCCTTTGGTTGGCTTTTCGTACCTTTTGTTCTTCCTCATATTTCGCCTCTTGGAGCCGCCCTGCATAATCCTCCTGACGGTCTATTTTTTCTTTGAGGCTGTCGATATAGGCGCTCTGTTTCCCGATCTCCCTTGAAAACCTCTCCGCCTCTGGCAGCCATGCAGAGAGCAGGGTGAGCGCCTTATCCCGCTTTTTCCCCGCATTAAAGACGTTGATGTCCGACAAGGCTTTGACGATTTCCTCATACTGTTTGTCAAGCCGCCCGCCCAATTTAAAGAGCCATGACGGGATATGCTTTCTCCCCGTAATCATAGAGGTCTGCCCCCGTTCCAGTTCCTTCCATCGCGATGACATTCGCTCATGGTAGGCGGTCTGCCACTCGGAAAGTTTCTTCTGGTTGCCCAAAAAGGCTTTCGCGGACAGCTTCCCCTCTGGTGTAATCGGCACAAAACAGAGGTGCATATGGGGTGTTTTCTCGTCCATATGGACGATGGCGGAGAGGATATTCCCTTTTCCCACACGTTCCGCGATAAAATCCAGCGCCCTTGTAAAATAGGCTTTCTGTTCCTCCGGCGGTAAGCGGTTCATAAATTCGGGAGAAGCGGTGATAAGGGTTTCCACCATCATCACACTGTCACGCCGCACCTTGCAGCCTGCCTCCTGTACCATACGGTTAATCTCCTTTTTGTAAGTGTAGCGCGGCGGCTGGATGAGATGATAATTGTACTTGGAGCGTTCCAGGGCAATATCGGGATTGCTTTTATACGCTTCTTTCTTCCGTTCATTGTGGCGTTCACAGGCAGCCACGGAGCCTGCCTTGCGTTTCTGAAAACGCAGAATTGCATAGGGCAAAACATTGACCTCCTTCTTTCTTTTTTCGGCGGGTGTTCTTTGGGCGGTGACGGTGGTGACAGTGATGACGGTGTTTTGGGGATACCCCCCCTAAAACTGTATGGCACTGTCACCGTCACCGCCTTTTCCGCAGCCGCAGGCGGCGGGAAAGCAGGGCGCAAGCCCTGCAAAAAGGGAGTCCAGAGGGAACGTCTGGCACACTGCCTTGCTTGCAAGGTGTAGTGTGTTACACCCTGTAAACGCAGGTCGGAAAAACCGGGGGCGGTTTTTCTGACCGCAGGGGTGGCTTGATGCGCCGAAAGAGGCGGGGAAAACCCACGCCCCCACGCCGCGGTTGGGGTGGCTCAACGCCTGCACGCCGCGTTTGCGGGGTGTTCTCCCGAAGGGTGACAGGGGCGGGGGTATCCCAAACCTGCTGTCACCACCGTCACCCCTGTCACCCGCAGGGCAGGACTGGCCTGTTTCACTCTGCCGCAGCGTCAATGACAGACGCAGAGGGTGTTCCACTCCCACCGTCACCCGCCTGCCTGATGAGCGCAATCAGCCTGCCCTCTTTCTTCCTGCGGTACTCATAACGGATATGATGGTCTGTAAGAAACGGGGTGCGGTACTCGTTGAGCCACTTGGTAATGACCGTAGGCGGCGTGTCTGTTTCCTCCATCGCCTCCAGAAGTTCCGTGGCTGTGCCGCACCAGTTCTCTTTCTCCTGCATAAATGCCACCAGCCGAAAAAGAACAGGCGGTATGCTTTCCCTTGCAAGCTGTTCCTGCCCTTTTCGCTCCACCAGCTCCCAACTGCACGCACAGAAGCGCAGGACAAACTCCTGATACTCGATGTCCCTGCCCACACAGTAGAGCCTTGCTGTATCGGAAGCCCTCGTTTCCTTTTCCAAAACAAAGGTCGCGTCTGCGCTCCCTGTCAGCCCTGTTGTTCCCGATACCTTGTTGAACACATCGCTGTCGTTCTGTTTGCGGATATGGTGGACAACGATGACCGCAAGGGAATGTCGGTCCGCAAACTCCTTAATCTGGGAAATGTCCCCGTAATCGCTGGCATAGGCGTTGTCCTTTGAGGCGGTGCGCACCTTCTGCAAGGTATCAATCACAATGAGCCTGCTGTCGGGGTACTCCTTCAGATAGTCCTCCAACTGCACGATCAGCCCCTCCGTCAGCTTGCAGCTTGCCACCGCAAAGTGCAGGCGGCTGTCCGCCTCGTCCGTCAATCGGAAAAGCCTGTCCTGTATGCGGAAAAAGGTGTCCTCTAAACATAGGTACAGCACATCGCCTTCCCTTGTTTCCATTTCCCAGAAGGGCAGCCCCGCCGACACGCATAAGCAGAGTTTCAGCATAAGCCAGCTTTTGCCGATTTTCTGTGAGCCGCAAAAAAGAATCAGCCCCGTGGGGAGCAGACCGTCTACTACAAATCGGGGCTTGTCAAGCGGCTGATAGAGCAGGGTGTCTGCGTCCACCATGTTCAGCTTCTGCATGGGCGTCCTCCTTTCTCTTTCGTCTGGTTTTCTTTCTGTCCATAAGCACTTGACCTCCTTAAAATTTTTATATCCCTGCCGTAAGGACGGGGATATGTAGGCACAGCCATTCCATACGGTTCCGCGCTTTCCCAAAGCGGCGTTGTCACTGCCTCTGCTGTGCATGAATGAAACAGAGGGCGCACTCGTATCATGGCGCACTGTCCTCTGCGGCAGGTATCCCTCCGGCGGCTGCTGTGAAGTTTTCAAGGTACAAAAAAGGCGGGAGATTTTACCCTCTCGCCTCGTAGCCTTTCAGGACAGCCGGTTTTGGACGCTGTGTTCGGATTTTTTGAAAAAGAAAAGCACCTGCATATATCCGTTTCTTTTTTGGATAGTTACAAGTGCTTTAGCCGCTAATCGGTATTCAGTTATATGTGTTCTCTAATGGAAGTTCGCCTCCTTTTAATATCCTCTGGAGACGAATGGAGGATGAAAATCTACCCTATTGTATAGAAAACGGCATCTCAGTAATTCCCTATTCGCCTATTGCCCAAGGCTTACTCAGCGGAAAATTCAGTATCGATTCGGTTTTTCCAGACAACGATATTCGCAGCAACACTCCCTTATTTTTGCCTGAAAACAGAATCAAAGCCTTGGAGCTTATTGAAAAGCTCCGGCCTATTGCTGAAAAATACAGAAAAACCTTGGCTCAATTAGCCATTAAATGGGTGATGCAATTTCCTGGAATCACCGCACCCATCGTAGGTGGACGTACCGATAAACAGGTTTTAGAAAATGTTGGCGCCTGTGGCTGGAAAATGGAACAATCTGATTTTGAAAAAATAAATACTTTAAGCAAAGACTTTTGGAGACAAATGCCTCATTACAATCACTTTTTTGATACTGCTGTCATTGAGCAGAAATAATCCGTGTTGCTATAAAATTAAAAAAGCCGGTGTACTGCTTTAAGGATAAAGCAGTACACCGGCTTTTTTTGATTTATTTCACTCAATTTTACTCAGCCCTAATTGGCGAAAAGCCCTGTAGAATACGCGATCTCATGCCTGACAGCATTGCTTCCAGCGCCCTGTGGAAGAATCATCAAAATCTCTTATTGCACTCTGTAAGCTTAACTAATCTCTCTTAGAATTAGATAAAACGCTGTTAAGCTCTTGATACAAATATGCCACGTCAATAGGTTTGGAAACAAAACCTGTCATTCCCGCGTTCAATGCCGATTCTACATCTTCTTTAAAGGTATTGGCAGTCATCGCTATAATAGGAATTCTTTCAGCATCTGGATGCTTCAACGCCCGTATGGAAGACGCAGCCTCTAGTCCATTCATTTCCGGCATCATAATATCCATCAGGATTACTTGAAAGGTTCCTTCCGGACTATCGCGAAACAATTCCAATGCTTGCTTTCCGTTTTCAGCCCGATAAACCTCCGCCCCTTGCGTCTGTAATAATTCTATAGCGATTTCTGCATTCAGATCATTATCCTCCGCCAGCAATATAGTAACTCCAGTAAAGCTAATCTCTTTTGCGTTTGTTTTAGTCTCAGGCAATTCATGCAGTTCGCCGTTCAGCATAGAAATAGAAAAACTAAACTCGCTTCCTTTCCCCAATTCACTTTTGACCAGTATTTCCCCACCCATCAACTTTATAATATTCCTACTGATTGCTAATCCCAAACCAGTTCCCTGGCATTTGGTCGCGTTAGGTCCAACTTGTTCAAAGCTTCGGAAAATACGCTTTTGATTTTCTTCCGAAATTCCTATCCCTGTATCTATGACTTGAACTAAGACATTGCCCGTCGTTTCAGTAAATGAAGGCTCGGTAACCCGAAGCCATACAGTACCTCCACTTGGTGTAAATTTAAAAGCATTTGATAAAAGATTTAGAATTACCTGCCGTAAACGTACGGTATCTCCGATAAAAACATCATCTTGCAAATTTTTTTCTACCCGGAAGGTTAATTCTCTGCGTTCCGCCTCAGCAGTAAGCATACTTTCTATATCGCATAGCAAAACATTGAGGGAAAATGGATTTTGTTCCAATTCCATTTTTCCGCTTTCGATGCGGCTCATATCCAAGATATCATTGATTAGGCTAAGCAAATAACGCGACGAAGTTTTAATTTTTGTTAGGTTGATTTGCGCTTTTTCTGGCAACGAGGGGATCGTTTCTGTTAAATCCGCCAATCCTACAATGGCGTTCATCGGCGTTCGGATTTCATGGCTCATCCGAGATAAAAAATCACTTTTGGCCTGACTGCCGGCCTCTGCCTTTTCCAGTTCCAGCTTCATTTTTGCGGAATGCAAGCGGGAGCGAAAAATCAACAACAAAGCTACTAGAAAAAATAACGTAAACAATGCCACCAAGGTAATAGCCATCACTGGATTGGCATAAAGAAGGCTGGAAAGAGAGAGCTCCGTCTCTCCCACCGATATTAGATTCAAACTGCTAATAGCTTCCTTTTCTTCCTCTGTTAAATTATTTACCGCTTTATTTAAAATAGAAAACAGCTCCGAATTGATTGGGCTGGACGTGGCAAAGCCTACATCAATATTATCATTGTCCAGGCTTACTTGAACCACATTGGTGAAATTTTGCTGGCGTATAATATTCTCAACATGAGCGGCAAGGCCATAAAAGAAATCAATTTCTCCCCGATTGACAGCCGCCAGGGCGTCAGTAGCGTTTCGATAGTATTTTACCTCTTTCGCAGAAATATTATCAGGCAAATCCCGTCCTTCCAAAACGCCGCCAATCAGTTCCTCATTAGGAAAAGTAATATTTTTATTACGGACTAAAATAGAGGCTACAGAAGCATATGCCTCTGTACAGGCCAGGCCATAACGAGCAGCTTCTTTATCATTTCCTGCGAAAAAGCCCAGCATGTCAGCCTGCTCCTGATTCAACATATTGATTGCGTCAATGTAAGTATCGCAAGTGTAATAGGTAAATTTCAATCCGGAAAATTCCGCCACCTTTTTCAGCATATCTGGTACAAATCCATCGTGATAATCGGCATTGTCCAAGCAGTACATCGGATGCCAATCGCTTGGAACAGCGACTGTTACCGTTCCCTTTTTCTTAATATAATCCAATTCTTCATGATTTAATCCAGCATATCCTGTATCCAGCCCTTGAAAATTCTTCTCGTATACTTTTGCAGCAAAATTTGGATCCGACTCATAAATTTTGCCTAAAGCCATATTCAGTTCTTCTAAAATTTTCCGATTACCCGGCTGAGCTACAATATAATGGGCTTGCGATTCAAACTCAGCGGCGACATAAAAATCAGAAGATTTGCCAGCGTTACTTCCCACCAACAGATCAACTTCCCCGTCCTCTAAAAACCGGTATAGGCTTCCAGTTTTCTGCAAATCCTCGTAGTCATAATATTTTAGTTCACAGTCCAGTTCTTGATATTCCAGCCATTCTTTTAGACGACGGATGCTTTCCTGTGAATTTTCATAAATTCCAATCGTTTTTCCTTGCAAAGTCCCTAAGTCGTAATTTCTGATCGAACGGTCCTCTTTCCTAGCTAACAGCACTAAATGGCTGTAGCCGCTATTATATTCTGGGTAGGCAAAATAATTCTCGAATTCTTCCGAATAGTAAGTACCTCCCATTAGGTCGAATTTTCCCTCTAAAAAATTGTCAACCACAGAATTATTATCCGTATCTATATACTCATATTTCCATCCTGTATACTTAGCGATTTCATTCAGATAATCCACCACCAAGCCATATCGTTCACCGTCCTCATCGGTCATCGTATAGCCTTCAACTTGGGGAAAGGCTACCCGCAAAACAGTTCCGTTCTTTTCCTCAGCCGATACACAAGGGCCCCAGAAGGCAGCCAACAGCCATACCGCCAGCAGAAATCCAGTACAGAATTCTATTTTTCTCCCACTTGCACCCATATGCATTACACCTTTCTTCCTATCAAGGTTTGACGGTTCCATGATCTCAGGCTGATTTCAAAACATATGATATAATGCTTTTAGTGTAGCATACGGTTAGATATTATTCAATTAATATCTAAGATATATTTTGTTTTCACTTTCTAAAGGAAAATAATTATTTATCTATAATTCTGCTAGTTCTTGACAATAACATCCCCCTATCGTTTTTAATCAGCACTTAAAAGATAATTCTATAAATCTGAATTACACATAGGCTTTCCCTTGAAAAACTTAAACTCTTAGACAAGTTAAATAGACTGGGTATCAGATATCTTTCCCAAAGCCTTTTTAAATTGGAACGCAAACAAAACAGCGGTAAAGGTAACCGCAAGGGCATCCGCAATTGGCTCCGCCAGGTATACCGCCATCGTCTGATTGGAAGACCAAACAGCAGGCATAATATAAATTAATGGAATTAAAAGGATAAATTTCCGCATCACAGCGACTATAATGGATTCCTTTGCTCTTCCCAAGGAATTAAAGGTCATTTGACATGCCATCTGTATTCCGAAAAGAAACATAGAAGCCATATAAATACGCAGCGCTGTTTTTGTGAATTCCATCAGCTCAGCGTCTGAGGTAAACATAGCGGCGAATAACTGAGGAAAAATCATGACGAGCCCCCATAATGCCACCGCATATAAAACACTCGTTTTTAACAGCAGCCTAAAAGCTGCCTTTACCCTTCCGACATTTCTCGCTCCGTAATTATAGCTGATAATCGGCTGGGCTCCTTGCCCTAACCCTTGCAGCGGCAGCATGGCGAACTGCATAACGCTTGTCAATATGGTCATTGCGCCCACGGCGATATCTCCGCCATATCTTAACAGCGAGGAATTAAAGCAAACGGAAATCACGCTTTCACTGGCCTGCATAATGAAAACAGACAATCCCAGCGCCAGACAGGGCAGAATGATTTTCGCTTCCAGAAAAAGATTTTTTCTTTTAATTTTTAACATGGTTCTTTTTCCAAATAGAAAGGCCAATACCCAAGCACAGGAAAGAGCTTGAGAAATAATGGTCGCTAATGCGGCCCCTTGTACATCCATGTTGAAGCCAAAAATAAAAATCGGATCTAAAATGATATTCGCCACCGCGCCGATCAGCACGGAGAGCATGCCTGTTTTCGCGAAGCCTTGCGCGGTAATAAATGCGTTCATGCCCAGGGTCAGCTGCACAAACAGTGTACCAATAGCGTAAACATTCATATACCGTACGCTATATTCGATAGTATTTTCACTGGCGCCAAACGCCATAAGAAAATCGCGGTTCCAAATAAGAAGCGCAGCGGTAAGAACTATTGAGATCGCGATCTGCACTATAAAGCAGTTTCCCAAGGTTTTTTCGGCCGAGTCTGTATCCTTTCGTCCCATGAAAATCGAAGCTCTCGGCGCGCCGCCATAAGCCACCAGAGCCGCAAATGCTGAAACGATCATAATCAGAGGCATACAAACTCCTACGCCGGTCAACGCCATAGCTCCAATATCCGAAATGTGGCCGATATAGATACGGTCCACAATATTATAAAGCATATTGATGACCTGAGCTGCCACGGTTGGAAAAGCCAGCTTTAAAAGAAGCCTTCCAATCGGTTCGCGTCCGAGAAAATCTTTATCCTGATTCATAACAAACGATTCCTTTCTATCGCAGTCAAGGTATTATTCAAAATTCTTCTATTAAAGCTTTCGTAAAGGCTTAACTCTTCGGCTGTAAATCCACTAAAGACGATTTCCCAGAATCTTTGCTGAACCTTTTCAATACTATCCAATATAGGTTCAGCATCTGGTAAAAGCTCCAAATGGATGACCCTTCTGTCCTCAACATCCTGATGACGCCGAAGGATAGACTTTTGTATCAGCCCTTCTACCGCTTTTGAAATAGAGCCCTTTGACAGCAGGCGAAGTTCTACCATATCCATAGCGGTATCCTTGCCCGGATTATGCTGCAAAAAACTAATAACATCCGCCTCAATCCCTGTCAACTGGTATTGAATACACACGCCCTTCAGCATTTGCTCATACAGCTTTAAGCTTTTCCGTATTCCCAGCCAAAGATTTGAGTTATCTTTCATATGGCTGTGACAACCCCTTTCTAAACTCAATCCGTTTATAGTAAAACAGTTTTTAAAAAAACAGTTTTTATATAAACTATTATATCCTATTATTTCTCTTTGTCAACAACGGCAGCCACAAAAAAAGCACTGAAAAATGGTAGCTACTCATAAAACAGTATCAACGAAAAACTGAAACAGGGTAGTTGCCATACGGATTGCAACATAAAAACAGACAAGAGGATGTTTGACCTCTTGTCTGTTTTTACGTGTCATACAAACCATATCTTTTATTATTTGAGATCTGCATTCGAAAACATAAGTATCGTATTTAAACCCGATGCAGATTTTAACTCGATTTCACCATACAGGCAAATCGGAAGTTCACGATTATCTTTAAACCGTTTATCCGGTCCACCAGATTTGTTAACATATTTCCAAGTACTACCTACTACACTGGCATCGCCAGGAACTTTCTCACTCTCTATAAATCGTGTGGTGTGTGCAAATGTTTCTATGTCCGAATAATTCAAAGCACCCACTCTGCTTTTCTGCATGATAAAGAGTTTATCAGGGAGAAATACCAGCGTTTCCTTTCCCGCCTTAAATGAAGCCGCAGGGATATTAGATTTAAACGGGAATGGAGCTTTTTTACTTGCTATACAGGCAATTCTCTTTACAGTACTGGAAGCACCACCTGAGTACTTCTTGTCTATTACTTTGCTGGACTGCATGATTCTCCAAACTTTTTCACTGTCTGTAACTTTTAACATAGGGTCCATGTGCCGATTGACTTCTTCTTGTTGGTCGGCATCAATTACATAGTCCAAATCAACCAATCCAGCTGTCTTAACATATACTTTCAAAGCTATAAACGCAATCAAAAATAATATGAATACTGGATTAGCACAGCTGATAAGTAGTGAAATCCAAATGACAATAGTCGAAATCTTGTTTACAGTTAATGTCTTTCTTACAGCAGCAAGAATATCCTCCAGTCCTTCCGATGCCATATTTGTTGCTACGCTATTTACTATTTCCTCAGTATCATATGAATTAGTGTCAGCAGACGGATTGTTCTGTTGGGGATTTACCGGAGAAGTTCTATTCTGATTTTTCTTACCAGTTTCATCTACAAAGGATATACCAGTCCCCGGAATTGATGCTGTTCTGCGAACAGTGCCTTTTGCTGTTTTTGTAACACGATATCCTTTGACACCCCAGCTGTAACCAATGCCGGATTTGCTGATGTTGATTCTAAACCCACCACCCAGGTTAATGCTTTTTCTATACCTAAAGCCCATAGCAACCCCTCCATTGTTTCTTGCACTTTATTATAACAGTTATTGACAACTTGTTCAATTCACTGCTTAATAAATAGTCCTCAGAAGTCGATTAACTCGTAGGGAAAGCTTTTATTTATGCCCCTTGAGTACGGATTGAATCACATCTCTGTATTTCTAAAACCTATACCGCGTGGAACGATAGAACAGCATTTTTGCGCTTCCGAGGGTATGATATTCCCTGCTCTGTTTCCACCCTCTGCACGCCGCATAAATCAAGGCTTTTTGCCCGTCTAAATATCCACGCTGGCATAGCGAATTGTTACGCAGTAGACTGCCATTTTTGAAGATAAAAATATAAAATCCCCATTTTTTTGTTTCGCGCCTACAAAGCCGTATTATACAAGACTTTCTCATTACCTATTGCATAACAATCATCATGGATTGAGGGCGCAAGCGGGTTATCCGTTTGCGCCCTCTTAATTGCCCAACAGTAAAGATGGGAAAAGCCGTCAAGGACGCGAAGCGCGAAGTTTATCCTTGACGGCTTTTTCTGGCTTTGCTACTTGTCATCTGTCAAAGCGGAACTTGGGTAGTGCTTCCATTAAGGACACTTTGAGATAATCTTGAATATCGTCGTTGATACTCCCTTGAAAATAGGACAGATATTTGATGTAGCCGGTATAGGTTTGAATGACGGTGTTCACCGCTTCCGGTTCCCCGGCGGCTGCTGTTACAATCGTTTCATAGGGCAGCAAATTGTACTTCCTATTCTTCATTCTCTAACGCCTCCATTTCTTTTCGCAGCAATCGCAATGCTCTTTTCCGTCTGTGGAAGATTGTACTTCTGCAAACTCCAAACAGCCTTCCGATTTCTGTATCGCTGTAACCGAGGTAGTACCACAAAAGCAGCACTTCCCGCCACTTTTCCGGCAGACGTGAAAGCGCGGCTGCTAACTGTTCGCTTTCCACAATGACCGTTTTCCCGAGAACGGTAAAAACCGTGGGTACATCGTATTTTACGAAATACTCATCTGTTGAAGTAGCAGGCTCAAAATCAAACTCACGAAGATAGTCAAGAGACACTTCAAACTGCTGCTTTTTCCGCAGTTTCTTGTAAACGCCCAGCGCCGCATGATAAAGGACAATCTTACAAAAGGCGTTGAAAGTACGCTCAATATGCTCCCGATACTGCTCACTATTCATCATTTTTCTCACCCCCTTTCTGCCAAAGTGGGAGTGATGACAACAAACGCCCATGCAGCATAAAACCGCATGGGCGTTGGGAACAGGAATTATAAGAGATAACTATATGATTTGTGTGTTCATACTCATAAGCGCAAAATCCCGTATAGGTGCAAAGGCTTTTTTTGACCATAAGTTATGAGAAATAACAATCAACATAATAGATACCTCCAAACAAAATAACAGAGCCGATAACCGCATTTTGCTCTGCGTGTTATCGGCTCTGCGTCTGTGCGTCTGGCTCTTTTCAATATTTACTTGAATTGATCGATATGACCTGACTGGATTGCCGCAATATTACAAGCAATTTTTTCTTCCGACCAATCCCACCAGCGCGTTGTCAATAACGCCGAGATTGTTTCATCGGAAAAGCGTTTTCGGATAGGTTTGGCTGGAACGCCGCCCACAATGGTATAAGGCGGGACATCTTTTGTCACAACAGCCCTTGTGCCAATAATAGCACCGTCCCCTATGGTAACTCCGGCAAAAATTACAGCCTCATATCCAATCCAAACATCACTTCCAATAACAATATCACCTTTGTTGTCCCATGCTTCGGTTATATAACTAACATCAAGCCCCCATTCCTCAAAGAAAATAGGAAATGGATAAGTTGCAAGAGAAGTCATGCTATGGTTGGCGCTGTTAAACAAGAAACGAGCACCGCAAGCGATGGAGCAAAATTTGCCGATAATTAACCTGTCATGGTTAATAGGATAATGGTAAAGAACATTGTTCTTTTGAAAATCAACAGGATCATTTACAAAATCGTTATACATAGTATAATCCCCCACAATAATGCTGGGGTCGGTAATAACATTTTTCAAATATACAGTTTCCCGGTCTTTTGACCGAGGATATATTTTTTGTTTGTCCATCATAATTTGTTGTCCTCCTTAAAAATCAAGTTATTCAACCGAATAACAGATAGTTGTGTATTTTTGACGTTTACTAAAGTTTCCTGTTTGCATTTCGGGCAATACAGCGGAAAATTGATAAGTTCAGTATCTTGGCGCACTTTAAGTCTGGTCTTATTTCCACATACAGGGCATAGCAGCCATACCATTTGCTTCATCAAAGACTTCCCCCCTTGTGGCTTGTTTGAATGAGTGTTTTGCGTTCCCACTTTCTGCTTACAAAATAAAGTAGACCTACAATAGCAGGAAGTACTGGAGAAATTGCCTGCCCATAATAAATGCCGGAGAAACCCATATTAAGCGCAAAAGCCAAGAGCCAACTTACAGGCAGACGCACGATAACCGCGTCCAGCAAGGCGTTAATCATAGCAATATTTGCCGCGCCTACACCAATAGCAAAGGAATCCAGGGTATACATGGCGGCATAAATTAGACTATTGACGCTGCAACAGATACGCAGATAGTAAACTCCATCATTCACCACCTCCGGGCTGGTGCTGCCGAAAAGTAAAATCAATGGTTCAGCAAAAAGCTGTACGCCTATTACGACAACAAGTGTTACGGCAACATTCATCACTAAACTGATTTTCACTACCTTTCGGGCACGGTCGATTTGTCCAACCCCCATACACTGGCCTACCATTGCCGTTACTGCCTGTCCAATAGCCCAGCAGGGCATACCAGCAAAGGTGTTGATTTGCAAGCCTATATTCGATGCAGCAGATACAGCAGTACCAAACTGATTGAGCATCCCCGCCACAAGCAGATAGGCCGTGTTGACTACGACCATTTGGATGGCCGTGGGCAGTCCGACTTTCACGATGGCGGCCAGCTTATCCCATTGAAGCGTAAACTTTCTGTGATTTTCCATAGAGAAAAATATTTTGTGCCGCTTCAAATAGAATAGCGAAATCACAAAGGAAATCCCTTGCGCGGTGATTGTTGCGTAAGCTGCTCCCGCTGTTCCCATTCCAAAAGGGCCCACCAAAATAATGTCTAAAACAACATTGATAATGGTAGCAATTCCCACAAAATAGAGTGGAGATTTAGAATCCCCCAGTCCCTTTAATACAGAGCAGACCGCATTATATCCAAAGACGAATATAGTCCCACAGCAAATTATTTTCATATAGTCGCAAGCGTCTTGATATGCGTCTGCGGGAACGTTTAACATCTTGAAAAGTGGCTGATAGGTTGCCAAGCTAACAATCGTTACGAGCAAGGAAGATACCAGCGAGAGTAGAGCCAACATTTGAAATGACTCCGACTGTCCCTTTTTATCATTTGCTCCTTTGTATTGAGCAATCAATACGGCTCCGCCCATCGTCATACCAATACAAATTGAATTGATGATATAGCACAATT
>OGQS01000136.1_pt1 | contig 67344 bp, 70 predicted proteins | sample 1553331 | NCBI WGS metagenome assembly OGQS01 (sample SAMEA2580012, study PRJEB22360) | human gut metagenome | biome: human gut; feature: human-associated habitat; material: faeces | place: Denmark | collected 2008/2010
ATCTGATGGAGGCAGCCCAGCGGGCGGCGGGGGGAGCAGCTGCCAAAGGCGCGGGCGCGGTACGACAAATACAAAGGGTCCGGCCTGAAACGGGAACGGGACGTGATTATCGACCTGCAAAAAATTGTCAGCCAGCTGTGGGAGGAGTTTCCCAAGCTGATCCAGCAGCTGAACGAATATGGCGACCAGAACCTGATAGATACCACCCGCAAGCTGTACGGCGTTTTAAAAAGGTACGACTATCTTGGAACCTCAAATTATGCCGGCCTTTGCAGCGCGCTGAAGGCATATGAGGATATACTGCCGGTGGACGATACCATTGACACGGCCGCTTTAGGACGTTTGATGAACCGGGTCCGGATGGGATATTACCCAACCGATCTGGAGCATGTGCAAATGATCAAAAAAGCCGTGATATTCCCGGAAAGTGCGGTCAATATTCTCGATCCGTGCTTCGGGGAAGGGCTGGCGCTGGAAACTCTGGCAGACGAGGAAAAAGCCGTGACCTACGGCGTCGAATTGGACGAAGTACGCGCGGAGGAAGCCCAGAACCACCTGAAACGCGTTGGTTTTGGAAGCTTTTTTTATTCCCGGATCAGCTCCGGCGCCTTCCAATGTGTATTCCTGAATCCTCCGTATCTTTCCGTCGTATCCGAATCCGGACACCGGCGGCAGGAAAAGGCGTTCCTGACGGACAGTATGCGCCTGCTTATGGACGGCGGCCTGCTGATTTACATCATTCCTTATTACCGCGCCACAGCTGACGTCTGCCTTGCCCTGTGCGAAAACTTCGACAATCTTCAGGTGTTCCGCTTTATGGATAAGGAGTTTGAACGTTTTAAGCAGGTTGTTTTCCTTGGGATCAAGCGGCCCCGGAGGGAGGAACCCAAAAAAGCGCGGCGCCTGTCCGAATTTATGCTGTCGCCGGAAAACCTCCAGCCGCTGACGGAGCTGCCGGAGCAGGCATATTCCCTTCCTGCTGTGGAAAAGCCGGTGGAAATGTTCAAGGGCGAAAAATTCAATGTGATGGAGCTGGCCGTACAGCTGAAAAAATCCAAAAGCATTGACCGCCTGTTTGAAAACCGGGCGCTGGACAACCGTCCCCGCCAGCCGTTATTGCCGCTGAACGTTTCCCAGATCGGGCTCGTCGGAGCCAGCGGGATGATGAACGGGCTGGTGGAATGCGACACGCCCCATGTGATCAAAGGGCGGATTGTCAAAGAAACCAAAACCAAAATCGGGGAAGAAAACGACTGCGGGAAAATGGAGATACGGGAGATCACGTCCAACAAACTGGTTTTCAATATCCTGACGCCCCAAGGATACCGATCCCTGGGTTAAACAAAAATAGAAAGGACTTAAACGACCATGAAAAAACAAATCAAAACATTAACCGAACAGGAAAGCGCCTTCGCGGCCGAAAACCACAGCCTGATCTTCCGTTTTTTACGCCGGAAGGGGCTGCCCGAGGACGAATACTACGATGTCGTTGTGTTCGGCTTCCTGAACGGCGTAAAAAAGTATTTCCGGCGGGAGGAGCTGCGGAAGCAGTATTCCTTTACCACGCTTGCGTGGCACGCGATGAATTCCTGCTTTGCCAACTATCAAAGGTCGAAAGCACGCCTCAAAAACCGGGCAGCCGTTTTGTGCATACACGAGCCCTATCACAGCGCCCTTGCATTGGAAGAATTGATTTCCGACGCAAGGGATTACGCGGAGGAAACGCTGGAGGCCATGCGCGTCCGGGAAATGCTGGAGAGCTTTGAACAGACCGAGCGTGAGATCGTGCGCCTGCTGATGCAGGGATACGCGAAATCCGAGATTCGCGCACGGCTTGGGTTAAGCGCCGGACAAATGAGCGAACTTATCAGCCAAATCCAAACCAAAGCCCTGAACAGCCCGCTGATGCGGGCTGCCTGAGTTTAAAAACCAAATAGAAAGGACTTTGCTTATGAACTATTTTGCTTACTGGTGGACGAAGCTGCGACTGCGGGCAGCCGGATGTGCTGTGCGCTGGGCCAAAAAACAGGTGCTCCTGGATATCCAGAACAGCCGGCGGGCAACCATGCTGCTGGAAAACCCATATCAGCGGTTTATCCGGTTTTCCGCCAAGCGGGAAGAACTCGCGGTGCGCCTCAAGCGCCTGTCGGGACAACCGGATGGGCACCCGTCTATCTTGGGTATACGTTTTGACGCCGGCGAGATTACTCTTTCCGGAACGGCGGAGGATATCCCCCTTTACGACCGGAGGATGGCGCTGGTCCGCCATCAGAACGGCGACTGGGGCGGTGTCACAGAACAGGAGTGGGCGGAGAACAACCGGAGCCTGCAAAATGGCCGCGGGGTTGTCCGTTCCCTGTATCTTTCCGGGAACTGCCGATTATTCCGTCTTGAAACCGATCTGGCAGATTTCAAAACTACCATCCGATGGGAGCGTGAAAGCGTATGAGCCGGACAATCATCATTTCAAGGCTGATGGAGCTGCTGCGGAATACCGAAGATGAAAGCAGCCGCTTTGCCGATCCTTTAGCTGGCCTTAGCGATGGAGTACGTTATCTGTTTGATAACGTGCTCATTCCTTTGATGAACGGCGCGGAAGTCAATACCGGCAGCCTGGATATGGACCGGTTTGACCGGGAGGATATCGGTACAATTTTTGATTTCTATACCGACAATTACACCGGTTATTCCCAAGAGCTTTCCCGCCTCAGGAATTATTACGACGTCTGCCGCGAGGCCCCGCCTGTCTGTCGGCGGACGGCGTTCCTATAAGGAGGTGCCTGGTATGTTTGAATCCCCGGATTTGTATATGGATGATCTGCTGGGAATACTGGCGATCGAAAAAATCCGCTACGACCACACCGGTTTTATTGCTGGTGAATCGCTGTACGGCGATGATTTCCCAGTTGTCTGCTATGACGCCCTGGGTAATGTTGCCGACAGTATCAGTGCCGATGTGGATGATTGCGACACTTATATCCAGAAATTCTGTTTTCCCGGCATGGAGGAATTTTACCGCCTTTGCCGGGAATACGGCAGGAGAAACCGCGTTTCTTTCCAGAACAATCCATATGTCAAGGAAGCGACCGGATTTGTAAACCAGGAAATGAACGGGATCGACAGCTATTGTATCGGTTGGCGCCTGTTTACGCCGAAAAAGGCCACTAAGAAAAAATGGCCGTGCCTTGCCGTATTCACCAGCATTGAATTTTACCAGCCGGTACAGCTGGTGGAATCGCTTTACAACATCCGAACCTATTATATGCAGGCTCTGGAAAAACTGAAGAAAGAACTGCAATCTTCCCAAACGAAGACTCTTTATCTTACGGAAGTTTCTCAGGCCGCGGAAAGGAAAGCGGCATGAAAAACGATGAGATGGTCCTGCGGTTTTGCGAGGACAAAAGTATCCGTTTAGAGTTTTTTGAGAACGGACAGAAACGCACAAAGGTCATTTCAGTGGAAACGCTGACCGACTGTATCAGCCGGAGCCTTGCCGGCGTCCGCCTGACGACAGGCTTGCTTCCGGCGAACGCTCTAAGCGTTACGATGGATTCGGACAATGAACGGCGCTATGCCGTTTTGGAATTCCCGGACGAACGGGCAACGGTGACCTATATGAACACCGAGTATCCGGATTTTCCGCTGCCCAGGCTGCTTTTCGGCTTCCGTATTGAGGACAGCGGCCGGATTTCCGGTATCAATATCGGCGTGCCGGATTTAGGAAAGCTGACGCCCGACACCCGGATGTTTGTTTATCCTTTTTCCAACGTGAGCCGCTTTGCCATGTGTACCGGCTCCAACTCGCTTCCGCACATTCAATCCCTCCAGCAGCTCGCGAACCTTCCCTACTATATCCTGTCCCTGCCGGACAACGACGACTTTTATCAGGAACGCGGCAACCGGCTGAAAATGGGACATCGAGATCTGCTGGAGCATCTGCGGGACAAGGACCGGCGGTATTATTACGATCATGTGCTTGTCCCCATGCCGAATACAACGCTGAAGGACTTTATTTAACGATGGGAGGAACCAAAATGACAAACGAACAGGCGGCGGCATTACAGTACCCTTTTACCGCGAACGAGATCGAGTGGCGTGTGCTCCACACCACAAAGGACAAATCAAAAGGCCAGGTAGCCGCTTACGTAGATTCCCGGGCGATCCAGGACCGCTTGGACGCTGTGCTTGGCCGGGAAAACTGGCAGAACCGTTTCTGTACCGTCCAGGGAAAGGACAACGCTTCGACCACACAGGTTTGTGAGCTGAGTATCTATTACCCGGACCGCGGGGAATGGATCACCAAGAGCAACGGGGCCGGCAATACCGATATTGAGCCCGTCAAAGGCGGCCTTTCCAACGCCTTCAAGCGCGCGGCCTCTATGTGGGGCGTCGGCCGGTACTTGTACGATCTGAAAAACCTTTGGGTTCCCTTAAAAGATGGGAAATACATCCCGGACGATCAGCTTCCCATATTGATAAAACAGTACAACCAGTTCGTGCGGCAGCTTCTGTCCGCGGGCAATCCGGCGGCAGGAAAACAGCAGGCGGCTCCGGCAGTACAGCCTAAAACCGCGCCTGCTCCCCAAACGGCGCCGCCGAAGCAGACAAAACCGGCACAGAGCGGTTTCCCCAGCAAACGCCGCCCGCGGCGAAGGATTCCTGGACTGTCACCAAGCTCCAGATTTCCAGAGGCGGCAGCGGAGCGCAGACATTGATCACCGTGCAGAAGCCTACAGGGGAATCCGTAACAGGATATATCCGGGGCGAGGCTCCGCTGAAAGCCGGGCAAAGCATCCGCGATCTGAAAATTACCACGAAAAACTCGCCAATTGTCGGCGAATACAACATTGTGGAGAGTTATCAGATAGCGGCATAAATCTCAAAACCGTATTTTTGTAGCAAACAGAGGCGCCAGTGTAATGGCCGGCGCCTCCAATCCATAACGAAAGGACTTGTAAACAATGAAAACCCCAAAAACCAAATTCCTTTTCCTGGCCGCTGTTCCGGCGGTTTGCGTGCTTGCCGCGCTTTCCGGCGTGCTGGTGTGCGAAAGCAGCCTGCCCTACATGACAAAATACAGCTTTATCATGCTTCTGCTGGCCGGGCTGTGCGTACTCCTGGTTCTCATGATCAATTCGTATGAGCATGTTTCCGAGCAGCTGAAGGGCGGTCTCCTTGTGAAAAAGGAGGAAGAGCTGGAGGCTGCCAAGGTAAAACAGCAAGAGACCGATCAGAAGCTGCAAGCCAGCCAAAAGGAACTGCGGGCTCTGCAATTCCAGATGGATGAACTGAAGGCAAAAATTTCCGTATTCCGGCCTGAAACAGCAAAGGGATCCGCCCCAGCTTCTGAAACGGAGCTTCTGCGCAAAAAGTGCGAAGCGATTGAGAATTTTCGGAACAGCTTCCCTTACCGGATCGCTGACGGGTACATTCTTTACAACATCATGCGCACGGAAATCCAGGTATCGGGTTACAGCCGGTGGCAGCTGGTGGGCGAATTCGACAACCAGCTTTGGGAATACAGCCTTCTGCGGCCGGATACCCAGTCCTACAAGGAAATGCTCAGCCTGGCGGCGGCTACTTCGTCCCCGCAGGAATTGAGTGAACTGAATATCAGCGGACAGCTGCTGTGGAATTAAAGGGGGGAAACCGCATGGAACAGATCACCGCTATGAAAATCAAAGGCGTTACCTTTACCGATTTCCGCAATCACAAGGCCCCGCAAAGCTACACCTTCGGCGATATCAGCTATATCACCGGGCACAACGGCACCGGGAAAACCACTATGGCGCATGGCATCTGCTATGCGCTGTACGGCGTTTCCTACTACGGGGAACAGAAAATCGAACGGCTGATGAACGAAAAGGCTGCCGGAACGCAGGTGCAGCTTGACTTTACCGACCAAAATGGGACAACGCACACCCTGATCCGCAATCGCAGCGGCGATAAAACGGCGCTTCTGCTGGACGGTTATACCGTCCGGCAGGGCGATATTGACCGGATATTCTGCGACAAAGAGACATTTCTCTCCATGTTCAATCCTACCTACCTTACCGAACGACTGGGAGAGAAGGGGCGGCCGCTGATCCTGAAATATTTGCAGCCGGTATCCGCAAACGCGGTGCTGGAGCAGATGAGCGAAACCTACCGGGAATATCTGGACGGCATTGATCTGAACACCTTCCTGCCGGAAGCAAAGCTGAAGGAGTTCCGCGGCGCGGTCCGGCAGGCGGAAGAGCAGGAAGCCTACTTACAGGGGAATATTGATTCCTTTGAAGAGGCAAGCCGAACAGCGGAGCAGAAATTATCGGAACTATATGCGGACAAAGCAGCCATTGAGAAGAAAAGGAAGGTACTATCCGACAAGCAGTTTGAAGGCATTGAGGTTGAGGATTTATCCATTCAGCGGAATATGCTGCTGGAAAAACTGTCAAGCGTTCCGAAAGGCGAAAATCCGAAGGTAACACAACTTCAGGAGAAGATCGAAGAGATCCGGCATAAGCCTTATGTTTCCAAGTATACGCAGGCGATGGCCGAAAACGCCGCGGAGGTCAAAAGCCTGTCCGGGCGGTATAAGGCGCTGGTGAACCGTGTCAAAGGATTAAGACCTGGTGCCCAGTGCCCGGCCTGTCTGATGCGGATTACCGAGCAAAATCTTCCGGAGGTGCGAAACGGCATGTTGGCGGAATTAAAATCTCTGGCAGAACAAGGCAAGGAACGGGTTGCCCAGGGCAAGGAGCTTGCCGGAATGGACTACCAATCCAAAACCGTGTTTGAACAATTCAAAGCGGACGATCTCAAAAAGCTCTATGAAGAGCTGAAAGGGTTAAAAGCGGAAGCCGCCGGCAAAACCGATGGCGAAGAGCTTCGCGCCGCTTTGGATAAGGTGGAGGAATTGCAGAAATACGGCAATCTGGATGAGGGCGAGTATACCGAGTTAAACTGCCTGTCGGCGGAACTGGCCGGGATCGAGGCGCAGATCCAGGCCGTACAGGATATGTGCGATGAAAGGAAGCTGGAAGACGCTTACGCGCAGCAGGAGGTTTGCAAAGGGCAGATTCTCAAATACAAAAACGTTATTTCCGCCCTTGGCGAATTTATCTGCAAGCGCACGGAAATCGCCGTATCCAGCCTGCAAATGCCGAACGTAAAAATCAAGCTCTTCGACGTAGTGCGGAGCACGGGAGAAGTAATAAACGTCTTTAAATTCACCTACAAGGGGCGGGATTATTCCACCCTTTCCCTGTCGGAAAAAACGCTGGCCGGAATTGAGATCACGGCGATGATCCGCAAAATCACCGGCATCGACTGCCCTATCTGTGTGGACAACACCGAAAGCATCGCCGCGTTTAATTCCGTATCCATGCCATCCCAGACACTGCTTCTGCGTTTTGTGAAGGGACAGCCGCTTACCGTGCAGTCCCGGAACAGGGCTGCGGAAACCGGCCCGGCCATACGGGAACTAAAGAAAGCGGGCTGACGGATGGCGGAGAAAAAATATGTGTATATCGACGTGGTGGATACAGCTCTGCTCTGCGGGCTGGACATCAAGCCCGGTACTCTTGGCAACAATGAAGTACAGGCGCGATGCCCTTATTGCGGGGATTACAAGTATCGTATGTATCTCAGCCGCCAGCCGGAAAAATCCACCTTCTGGTGCCACAACTGCGGCACCGGAGGGAACGCGGTTACGCTGTATGCCGATTTCAACCCCGGCGGGCGGAGGCTGACGACCAAGGAAGCCTATCTGGAGCTTCTGAACCATCCGCGGGTTCATACGGGGGAATCCCCTTATGATCACGACAGGTATATCCCGGAGCCGATCCGTCCTCTGCACGAACGCAGCCAAATCTATCTGGAGCTGCTTTCCCTTTTGACTTTAGAAGAAAAGCACCGCCAAAATCTGCTGCGCCGCGGACTCTCGAATGAGATCATTCGCGGAAACATGTACCGCAGTGTTCCAACAAACTGGAAACAGCGCAGGCAGGCCGTCGAACAGCTTGCCTCGCGCTATGACCTTTCCGGTATGCCTGGGTTCTATACCCGGAATTTCCGGTGGGATTTGTCAAACTGCCGGTACAGCGGGATTCTGATCCCTGTCTGCGACAAGAACAGCCGGATTCAAGGATTACAACTCCGGCTTGATGAACCCCCGCCAAAAACCATTACCCTGCCGGATGGCACAAAGGCCAGGAAAAACGGCGAACGCTTCCGCTGGCTTTCCACCGGCGGCATGTCGAACGGCAAAAAGTTCTATGAAAACGGGACCGGGATTTCCAGCTATATCCATGTGGTTGGGGACCTGAACTGCGACACGCTGCATATCACGGAAGGAGCCATGAAGGCCGACATTGCCAGCTTTCTGTCAGGCGGAGAACTCTTTATCGGGCTTACCGGCGTACAGAACACCCGGTATCTGGAGGACGTTGTAAGGCAGCTGAAGCCGAAACGCATTTTAGAGTGCGTGGACATGGACTGCCGCACCAATCCCCATGTGCAGAGGGCGCAGGCAAAAATCCGCGCGATCTGTACCCCGCTGTGCGAGGAATACCGCCTGTTTACCTGGCCGGCAGAGCAGAAAGGCATCGACGACTGGCTCCTGTTCGAGAAATTGAAACGGGAGCATCTGTACCGGGCGGCGTAAATCATGGCGGGCAGTCAAAAATAAAGGGAAAGGAATGAGAGAAAAAATGAAATACCAAAAAATCTATGATGTTTTGCATCGCCATTCGAAACTTCATGTGAATGACCAAAGTTATTGGCATTCCGGTCAATCCGGATATATAGCCGCTATTCGGCCGTTATATCTTATCATCGAAGCGCCCGAGGCCGGCCTCCGGCTTTGGGTAAACCATGAAAGCGGTAAATATTCCATTTCGGCTGCGGACATGACGTTTAGCTGTAATTCCCGCGAATATCACCAATCGTTTCATCGGTATCCCTGCCGCAATCAAACGGAAACGGCTGAAAAGCTGGAAGAATTATTACTGAAGAAACGCGGGGATAATCATGCAACCATTTAAAAGCAAAAACAAATACACCCCCTATCCGGGATTTCATGATCTCCGGATATTCAACCTCAACCCCAAGGAGTTTTCCGCCGCTTGGCGCGTGCAGGATTTTTTATACCGGCAATCGCTGAAACGGGAGTATTACAAATGCTTTGCACCGCTTGAATGGGAACGGCTGAAAGACCTTGAGGCACAGTTTCAAATGATCCTGCTGCCCAAGCTGAAACCGGGCGAAGAGCTCCGATAACCATAAATTTGAAATCAGAAAGGAATTAAAGCTTATGAGCAAAATGGAAAACTTAATCGCCGTACAGGATAAAACAGAGGGGATTATCGGGAAGTTTCTTTACTATTCAACCTCCAATATCCTAATAAAGCGCGACCAGTTTATTGAAATCGGCCAGTCATTTGGTTTACCGAAATTCAAACCGGCAAAGGAAAGCAAATCCGGCGCATATCGCAACGCGACCACTGCCATCAAGGACCGTATTCAGGTGAAAGACGGCGGCGGGACGCAGGTGTACCGCGTTTACTGCCGAGATAACAAAAAGGAGGACGCTGTCCACATCTATCGCGAGCTTGTCAAGGAAACGATGAATTCCAGAACCAACGACTACAAAAAGCTCGCCAACATCATCTTTGACAAGGAAACCGAAACAATGTACTGTGAAAACGAAGTAGATGACCCGGATGTGGATGTGCGGGAATACTGTCGCCGGGCGATGGAACTCTATGACCGGCTCTGCACCTGCTACACCACCGATCATGTGGAATCGGTGATACAGGATCAGCTTGATAGGATGCAGGCTAACAAAATCAGCATTCACGGCAACCTGTATTTCATCCCGAACCCTTACCTGCCCTTGCTCAACATTTTGGAGGACTATATCGAAGCCATCAGCAGGCACAATCTGAACGACGGCCTTGTTATGAGCAACAGCATGTTTGTGGTGGACGATGAACGTCAGCGCCAGAAGATGACGGATGAATTTTATGCCAACTACAAACGGGATATCGAATTTTATCAGCAGCGCATCCAGCATTTTATCGACAACGGCTGTAACTCGGATGTTGTGATCAGCCGATGGATTCAAAAGATCCAGGGCCTCCAGAAGAAAAAGAAAATGTATGAAGAGGTCTTAAAACGGCAGCTTGACGCGCTGAACAGTGACTATGCTATGCTTCAAATGCAGTCGGAGGAATTGAGGGTAAGAAACCTAAAAGGTCAAACAAAACTGGCCGCTTAATTCCATACTGCTTTCAGTAAAAGTAAAAATCTAAAATACCCCAATCGAGAAAATTTCTCGGTTGGGGTATTTTTCTTTTCTCCGAATCCTAATTTACCTCGTGTATCTCAAAATATGTAAAACTCGTTTCTCAATTTCCTTACATTCTTTATGATCTGTTTCAATTCCTAATAGAAATTCACAAGACACCTCATATAGCTTACTCAAGGCCACTAAAACGTCTAAAGAAGGAACAGTCTTTCCTAATTCATAATATGCATAGGTAGACCTTTCCTTACCTAAATATTCCGCCACCTCTCTTTGAGAATATCCATTATTTTCACGTAATATTTTTAATCTTTGTGTAAGGGTTGCAACAATTTGAATGTGCGACCTACTATTACTTCTAGTTTGCAAGAAAGCGCCTCCTCATCTTTTTAAAGGATTTTATTTTATAAAAAGCTTTTTAAAACGTCCTTTCGAGACATACCTATATCATATACTGAAATAAAGGGGGAGTTGTTGTTGTACGATTTTAAAAATTACGAAAATTTCATTGCTAATCGGATTTATCAGCTCCGAAATCAAAAGAACGTTACCGCACGTGAAATGAGTCTTGCAATCGGGCAGCACAAGGGCTACATTACTCAAATTGAAAACAGGCAGAATCTTCCGTCGATCCAAGGTCTGCTGTATATTTGCGAATATTTCAATATCACCCCTGAAGAATTCTTTGCGGATAGTACCAATCCTATTAAATCAAAAGAGATATACGCCGATTTAAAAGACTTATCTAGCGACCAGCTTGATACAATTCTAAAAATTGCCAAGGCATTTAAAGCGCTTAATCAGAGTAGTATACAATGAAACTACTCTTCTTATAAAACCATAATAGACTTTTTAAACGTCCGTGTCAATTAATTTCACGTTTTTAAACGCATATTTTTCGAACAGTCATCCCTTATAATAGACTATAGTGAGGTGATGGTGTTTGACAGCCTTCAATAATTATGAAGACTTTATTGCTGCCAGAGTACAGCAGCTCCGCTCACAGAAGAATATCTCGGCCCGGAAGATGAGCTTATCGATAGGACAAAATGAAGGATATATCACGCAGATCGAAAATAAGCAAAATCTTCCTTCTATGGAAGGCTTTCTATATATTTGCAGATACTTGGAAATTACACCGGAAGAGTTCTTCGCCTCAGATAACCAAAATCCAGAGATGCTCCGTAAAATGGTTGAGGATATTAAAATCTTCACTCCGTGACAAATTGATTCTTTATACAAAACCATCAGTGAGTTTAAAATTGCTAATAAATTTAAAAAGCCGTAATAAATATTAAAAAACTCAATCGTGAGATAAAACCAGCCCTCAATCCAATAGGATAGGGGCTGGTTTCTCTTTTGTGTCTTTTTCTTCCTCCTTAACGCAGGAAAAATCATATTAGCGGATTGAATTAATGAAAAACCTCAAGTTTTTCCTGTATTTTTTGCTTAATATGACTTATGACTTCTTCTCTTTGTTGCTTCATTAAATGATTTAAGATTTCTTTTTTATGGTTTGGAATATCATCAATAATATTTAGCACAAAAATTCTATTACGATAATCTGAACTGTGAAGCATATTTATGAATGGTATAAAGTACTCATTTTCTCCTAGCATCACTAAAGAACGACATATAGCAATTTTTACCCAGTCTGATTGTTCTGTAGCCTCGTTATTTTTAAATAATTGAACCACTTCCCCACTAAACTGTCCTTCAGATATATTGGCTAAGATATCCGCTATAGTTAAGGTAGCATAACCTCTAACTAAATAGCTAGTATCAGAAAGCATAGATATTAATTTTTTTACAATTAGTTTCGAATGACTAAATTTCAATGAGTCGCAAGCGTTTGCTCTAACCAGATTATCTGCATCATCTAATAAAGATACCAATATACTTTCAGATTCTTCACATGGGATTAAAGCTAAGGTTTCAGCACATTGCGACCGAACTTCTGCATCAGTATCATTAGATAATTGTCGAACGATATGAAAATCAATTTCTTGTTTTTCAGTATCTAAATTTAATAAATAATCTAGTTTTTCTAGCGTTGATTTAAACATATAATCCCTCCTATAGAATCATGGAAAAACGGGAACAAATGGAAATACCGGAACACCCGGAATGCCAGGAACTATAAAAGAGGAATTTGTTTCATGATCATCATAATATCCGGGATAGGGCTCTAAATCAAAATAATGTGGATCCGTTATATCCTTATCAATACGTTTATAGTTTTTCCGCTTTTGCTTATTGCGCAATCCTCGTACCTTTTCCTCCTCACGATATTTATTTCTTTCTGGACCAGATAATGAGCGATCTCTAGCTCTTCTCGATATCTCCTCATCTGGGAGATCAGCAAGACCTGAATCTGGTCGATTTGTTCTTTTTTTGGACATAAATCTATAAGAACTATAAGGTATATGAAGCTTACCTTGAGCATCATACCATGCTTTGCCAGAAGCAAGCAAAACACGTAGCCGCTCATAAGGAGTAAGATAACAACCTGTAGGATCACAGAAATTAACAGGATCATTACTGCAATAAGCAAAAAGGTTATAGCTTAAAAGATCTTGGTTGGCTCCAAGAATACCATCCGCATTGAGGAACCTTCTAACTTTCGGATCGTAATATCTTGACTGTAGATAATAGAAGCCGGTTTCGGTATCATAATAGTAACTGCGGTAGCGGATAGGATTGATCTGGCCGATGGTGGAAGCTTCGGAACCGTCTACGGACAAGACTTTTCCCCACGGATCGTAAGTATAGGAAACTATCTTCTGTCCAGCTTGGTTTAAAATTCCGATTACATCGCCCTGTACATTAAAGATATAGTAATACTTTGTTCCGTTATAGTCAAAACCGTATTTGTTACCCTTTTCATCGTATAGGAAAACGATGGTGTCGCTGCCCTTGGTTTGCCCCAGCAGAGTGCCGTTCATCACATGATACTTAGTTGTCGTCCCATTTACCGTTTTGCTTGTGCGGATTCCATCCGGGTCGTAGGTATACGATATGGAATCGTCGCCGTGGGAGATAGAGGCCAGCCGCCTGCCGTTCTGCCAAGTGAAGGCGAAGCCGTCACGGTAGGTAAGGGGATTTCCGATCTCATCATAGGTGATGGCCTGGCCGTTAAAGCTGGTCAGCAGGTCTTTCCAGCCCGCGTCCGTGTAGCCGTAGGTATCTTGTACTTCCCCGTTCAGCTTCACAGAGGTCAGATTTCCGCCCGCGTCGTAGGCGTACTCCGTCACGTTGGCGCCGTTGGTCACCTTGGTAAGCTGGTTCAGGCCGTCGTATTCGTAGCTTTCCACCACCGCACCGTTTTGGGATACGCTGGTGATGTTCCCAAACTGGTCGTAGGCGTAGCGCAAGGTCTCGCCGCCGTTTTTGATTTCGGCCACCAGCGTTGTCTCGCCGCCGGCATTAGAGCCCTTTAGATAGGTGTATTGGGTGGTAAAGGGAGCCGTCAGCTTCAGGGTCCGGGAGGTCATTCGGGTCAGGTCATCCCAGTCATATGTAAGAATCTGGGAGCCGTTGAGCTTTATCCCTTCAATGATACTGGTATTACTGTACTGATATTCGTTTTTCAGGGTGACTCCAGCGATCTTTTCCAGTGTGGCGTCGATCCGGTTCTGATCGTCGTAGGAGATCCGGTATTCCCCGCCGTCGGAGGACGTAACCCCGGTGACCCGGTTGATCAGGTCATACTGGGTTTTAAAGGAAATGTTATTCAGCAAATCCTCCGTTTCCACCAGACTGCCCATGGCGTCGTATTTGTAGGAAACCGCCGGCGTGCCGTTAAAGGATTTCCCGACGAGCCTTTCTTTATTATCGTAGCTGTAGGTTACCGTATCGCCGTTTCCGTAGGTGGAGCCGGCAGGCAGTCCGGCCTGCAAATTAAAGGTATTAGTTGTGAGCGTGCGGCCGCCAACGGCTACGCTGGTGTTGTTTCCATAGCCGTCATATCCAAAGGTATAGCTGAAGCCGTTATGGGTAATGGTGGAAAGCCGGTAATCCTCATAGCCATAGCCCGCTGTGGAACCGCCGGAGGAAACCGAGGTCACCCGGTCCAGGCCGTCGTAGGCATAGGTGGTGGATTGGGCGCCGCTGCCGCTGCCTATGGTAACGCCGGTGTTCATGCGGTTCTTGGAATCATAGGTATAGCTGGTCTTCGTCCCCCGGGAATCCGTCACTGAGCTGATATGCCGCCCGTCGGACGTATATGAGGCAGAGGATGGCATGGTCAGCGTCTTCTCTAATATCCATTCCTTTCCCCTTGAGGCAGAATGAGCGGTGGACACCAGCGTGACAGATGGCGAAAAACTGTCTCCCGGCACACCTATAGATTCACCTGGGTATGCCTTACAGGTGATCCGGTAGGTTCCATCACTGTTTTTGGTGAAGCTGAATTTCTGATCGTCGCCTCCGTCCTTGCCAAACTGCCTTACCGTTTTGTTTCCATCTACCAGGGCAGTTGTCACCTGGAGTACCTTATCATAATTGGTGCCGGAATGAATATAAAACCATCCGTCCTGACCGGGGACCGTCTCTAAGGTAAACTTTTGATTTTTCCCTCCGCTATCACTATAATAATATTGATTGATCAGAGTATTATCCTCAGTCGATATCCGCTTTACATCCATATACAATCCTGTCAGCATAGAACGAAACGCATAAGAATTACCGCTTGTAGGAGCCTCAGACAACGTAGCGCCAACCTCTTCAAAATACCAAATCTGTTCCTTTTTATCCGCTTTCGGCTGCAATACCACGAATATGGAATTACCCGTACCGGAACTGGCTAACGCCAAGGCCATATTGGGCGCGTGTTTGGGTACGATGCGGTATCCTCCGCTCGCCCGATATTCGAGAGTAAAGCGCTGCCAATCCCTGTCACTCGGCCCGGAAATTACTGCGGAACCTCCCGCTGTGGCGGCACCAAGGTCAATACCAATACACCGGGTTCCGCCGCCTAACTTGGTATAAATCCGGTAGGTACCCTCCTTGTCCTTCACCAGCTTCCAAATCTGATTGGCGCCGCCGTTATACTGATACTGCTGCACTTTCGTGCCGTTCGCGTCTATGGCGCCCTTTACCTCCAGGTATTTTCCCGACAAACCATTGCGAATCCGGTAAACTCCAGTATTCTTAATTCCAGACAGATAGCTGTTACTAAAAGTTGCCGATTCTGTTGGCTGCCCTTTGCTGTTATAGGTAAATGCATAGGTTACGCCATCAGAATTTTTGGCTGATGTTAGATTTTGCTTATTATCGTAATAATATCCGAAGTGGTTTCCGCTTACGTCCACCATCTGCTTCAGATTGCTGTGGTCGTCGTAATTGAACTTGGATTCCTCGGCGGCGTCTGCGGAGGAGGTCACGTTGCCGTCGTCGTCGTATACATAGCTCTGGCCGTTGTCCTTCACCAACTGAAGGTTATCAATATATACCGGGTTCAGCTGGTCCTTATAGAACACATAGACGTGAATCGCGCTGTAGGTACGGGTGGTGGTGGGGTCTCCGTCGTCAGCCACACCGATCCCGTTGGCGAACTGCCAGCCGGTTACGCTCTCATTGAACGGCGCAGTAAACCATTGTGCCGGGGCTCCATCGAAGATAAACGCCGCGGCAATGCGGAATTCGCCCCCCGGCTTCGCTCCCGTGGTGCTGGCCCAGCCGCTGAGGGAATAGACGTCCCCCTCTTTTCCCTGCACATTGATGGCTTGGGAAAACTTTGGCCTGCCGGAAATCGTGGGGTTGATCAAAGCCGCCTGCGTATGGCTGGGAGGGGACCCTACTCCGCTGCCGGCCGGAGTTTCCGAGAACGACCAGTGATCCAGCTTGCCGTTAGTTGTACTCTGAAAGCCTGAATTCTTAATTAGATTCAGCTTATTGGCGGCTTCGCCGGTTTCTAACTGAGCGCTGTCGATATATACGGTACCATTGATGTGAGCGATTCCCGCATAAAAATATACTTTTGTACCATCTTGTGCTACCGTAAAAGTTCCTGTAATTCTTACCCAGCCATCGTCAAAATCAGTATCGGTATCTTCGGTAAGAATACGAAAATAATCTGTGCCTACATCCTTTTGACCAATCCATAAACCAGCTCCCTTGATATCTCCATCAACGGGAACTAGGTTTTCTGCCCGCATATAAACGGAAGCTGTATACGTTCCTTTAGGGAGGTTCATTGTCTGATAAATTGCTGTACTTCCCTCAGCCTCTGATTTTGTTATCTTATAGCTAGTATTTCCTAAATGGCCAAAATTCGTCATTCGGGTTATAGTGCCATGGTCATTTTGATTTACTGTTTTCCATGTTCCGTCGGAATCCATGCCGTAATCTTTCAGCAGATTGAGCACAGGCTTCTGCATGGAACTCGCCTTCATTAGCTTGTGGGGCTCTTTGTCATCGTCGGTATCATACTGGTATTTATTTGCGTTGCCATCCTGATCCTGAACCGCTACCGGATGCCCGAAATTGTCAAACTGATAAGTAATTACCTGATTGTCGCCCTCGGTATCATAATTGCCGTCCATTCCATGGGTAGTAAAGGTGGTTTGGTTTACTTTGCTGAAATCCAGTTCCATGCTTTGCGATACCGCTCCATTGTATCTTTCCTGGATTTTATAAACCCGGAAGGTATTTCCTAAATAGTAATACCTCATTCCGTAGCCGGCAGGATCTGTAACGGAATTCAATAGCTTGCCGAAATAGGTATAGACCGCCTTGCCTCCGTCGCTGTGAGTAATCGAGGTTAAGTTGCCGGCGGAATCATACTGGAAGCTGGTTACTCTCCCGGTAGACTCGTCCGTAATTTTGGTAAGCTTGGAATAATCGCTGGTATAGGTCATGATGATCCGGTTCCCGACAGCATCGGTAATATATCCCAGAAAATTCCCATCGGAACGGGGGCCATACTGAAATTGGATCGTGTTTCCGTTGGTATCGATAATTCGCCTTAAATAGCTGTCCGTGCCAAAAATCAGCTTTGTTTTGTCCTTTAGAGTGATCTGATGCTTTAGGTCATAAGTAGGATTGGGATAGGCGCTGTACTCCATTCCCATCCCGTCTTCATCCTTGATCTTGTTTCCGTCTTTGGTATCTTTATAGAAATAGTGCTTAGTTCCGTCCCCGTCGGTGTATACGTAAGGATACTGGGCCGGATCGACGCCGCTCCCGGACTTCACCGCTTCCAAGGTCTGCATCACGTTCAGCCGCCAGCCGTTGCCGAACCGGGAAGCTTCATTGGACGCACTGGAGTTATACACATGGCTGACGGTTACCGGCATCAGGTCGCTGACGGTAGAAGCGTCATCGTGGAGAAACACCAGATTGCCGTTGAAATCATTAAGGTAACCATTGCCGGCGATTCCCACGGAATGGCTGTGATAGCTCCAGTAATCCTCCAGGCCCCTGGTGTCCCGATACAAAAACGCATACTGAGGATCGCTGTTTTTTGCACCGTGATCGCTGTCGTAAAATCTCGCCAGCCTGTCTCCGGAGGAGGGAAGGTTGACGCCCCGCAGCAAAATCCCATAGTTCGGCGTCCCATTGACCCATTCCTGGACCGCCCGGGTGATATCGATTTCTTTCCAGGTACCATCTGAAGAAGCCGCGGAGTCGTTATATATGAAATAGTCCAGCGCGGCGCTGTCATAAGAGGGAGTTTTCGGACTGCTGTCCGTATACAGTACCTTGTTTTCCTTAATGTTTCCTACATTCCAGTCGCTGGTAATCCGGTAAGCGTTAATCTGGGTATTGCTGGAACAGGTGGAAAGGCTGCCGCGATAGCTGCCAACCGCCATTTTCGCCTGCACGATTCTGGCAGACTTGGGAATGTTGGAGGGAACCGCAAAGTATACCGCGGCGCCCAGCTCGTTTCCGTTATACTGCCGTCCCACCTTCAAATAGGCAATTTCCGCGCTGGATTCCAAAGAAGAGGCACCCACAGTCGCGCCTCTGGTTTTGAAGGAAACCGTAGTATCCTTCACATTGGCGTAGCTGGTGATCTCCTGGATATGGGGATCAATGGTCACCGGATAAACCCGCTGAGGATCATCGAGCCATTCCCCGCTGGGTGTCATTGTATAGAGATACCCATTTTCGGTTTCCGTCAGAGTGACCTCCACCTGACTGGTACGGGCTCCCGCGGCGTCATACATAAAGGGGGCGTTCATCAGGAAAGAGGGCTCCTCTTTCGTCCCGCTGGAAATCAGCACGGAACGGTCCTCCTGGAGCTCAGCGGTCATGCCGTTGGTGTTCAGCGCAAAACGGAAAGGCTCCAAGGCGGACTTTTCCTTGATGATGATATTCTCCTTCAGATAATTCCCCACCAGCCGGTATTCAAAGCTGATATTGGGCTCCGTCTCGTAAAGCGCCTTGGACTCCACCTTTTCCGCCTTTTGCATGGCTTCATTGGACTCTTCGATTTTTTGCTCCGCCGTGACAGCCCTGGTGAGAGGCCGGGCTGCCGTTTTTACGGCGCCCACGCGGTTAGTGATCTGGATATTTCCGCCCGGCGAAGCAGAAGCCGCCGGTTTCTGTGGCGGGGCAGCCAAAATTCCGCTGTCGGCCGCCGCTTCCACATGACCGTCTTCATTCGGCAAATAGGTCAGGCCGATAGAATTTTCGTCCTGAGAGACAATGATCGGCTGGCCGGCGGAAAGATTCTCCGGAAGGGAAACCTCAAACGGGTTGTCCGCATTGGTATAGTAAGCTTCGCCGTCAATCGCGGTTTTCTCCAGATCGTTGTTGATCTCAAGAAATTCTCCGGTTTCCTTATCTTCATAATGAACGGGGACCGGATACCCCGCCGCCAAATACCCGCCGTCCTTCAGGCGGAAATATTTGATGGACTCTTCCCTCAGAGAGGTATCCTCCCCTAAAATCTCATAGGTTTCTTTCTCCTCCGCGGGGGGCAGTTCATAGCCGTACTGAGAGGCCAAATCTGGTTCATTGATCGGGTTTTCATTGCCGTTGGTCACTAAAACTGACGCAACAAGCTCCTCCAGAGATTCCGGGGTGGTTTCCTTCTCCGGCCCTGAAGCTTCGGCCTGGGAGCCGGAATCCTCCTGGCTCGATGCTTCCGTATCGGAAGACGGCCCTGATTCCTGTTCCGATACCGTTTCTGAAGCTGTTTCCGAAGAGGCTGTCCCTTCTACGGAGGAGTTTTCCCTTGAGGAAGCGGTCCCCGGGATTTCAGAAGAAACGCCGGGCTCCTGGAAATCAGAAGCGGAACCTCCTTCCGCCTCTCCGGATGGAAGCTGGCTGGAAACAGTTTCTGACGCCGAGCTGTTCAGCTCGTCCGCCCAGGCGGTGATTGGAGATATTTGGAGAACCAACAAAAAAGACAGTAAAACCGCCGTGGCTTTGAATCCCGCGTTTTTCTTCATGACAAACCCTCCAATAAATTTATATAAATATTCAATATAAAACAATTAAAATATTAAAAATACACAAAATTCACTTTATATATACCATTATTGCCAAAATTTGTCAATGCAAAAAACGCCTATATTTTCTTTTCTTTTTTCGTCACTTTATTTTTATCTCGAGAAATATATTCAATCTTCAAAATTCTCGTAAGAAAAATCAAATAGGTATGAAACCGCTTCCTTCCATTGGGAAGAAGGGAAATTCTCTGGGCGCATAGACATCAGCTTCCGTTTTGCCTGCTCATTTATATATGGAATCACCCTCATATCCGATAGATATTCACAGCCCACCAATAGTTGGAGCTGATCCAGCAAATCCGGCATACAAACCACACTCCTTCCTTACCACTTAGCAACAATTTTTCCGTAAATCTGTTTTTTGGTGTAGTTGTATTTTGTGATCGCGACGATCACCTGATCTCCTATTTGAAAATTCTCATCATATTGGTTTGGGGAATACGTACACAAGCAGTCCAAGTTTTCTTCCAGCTTGCAGAATACCCCCCCTTTATACTTTCCTGTAATCACAGAAGCCCGCCGGCTCCGAACAGGATGCCGGCTATCCGCTCCGTCAAAGGGATGCGGCTCCGCTTCCTTGACGGAAATTACCAGCCTTCCGCTTTCTTCATCGTATCCTTTCACAATAGCGTTATAGGAATCGCCCACATGATACCGTTCTCTTAAATCAGGAATCATCGCGTAAGACAGGTCTCTCTGGGACAGTGTCATATCGAATCCACCGCAGGTACATAGCAAATGAGTCCTTCCTACAGCTAAAATACTGGCTCTTACTTTCCGCCCTGCTTCCGGGTTAAAACGAAGAAAGGAACGGCGCCGGATATTTAACGCCTCTCTCCGGGAAGCAACGCAGCACTCGCCTTCTCTGTCAATCGCAGTAATAACATAATCGATGGTGGAGCCCGCCATGGAACGCAGAACATGGGAAGGGCGTCTCGTTTTTTCATCGAACCAGATTTCCTGTTCCGGGATCAAAATCTTTACCCGATACTCAATTACAACCAGACAGTTGATTTCTTTACGTTCCAGATCTCCAGTCTCTTGATTTTTCAAAGTAACGCTGGTAATATCCATTCCCGCCACTCTCCCGGTAAGAACCGACCTTGAACGATAGGAAGCGTAAATTGCGTTCCATTCCTTTCTCTGTTCCTCCGATAAATCCTTATCCAGTTCTGTTAAATCTAATCTTTCAAAATCCATTAGCTTTTCCTCCTTAATCATTTGTAAAAGCGATATTCGCCGTTATCTTTCCACGTAAAACAATGTTCACAAGGTACGAATAAACTTTTTTGCTGCTCCGGTTTTTCGAGAATAAAAACCATCATTCGATACTTCGTGCTTATGCCTTCCAGAGCGGCGCTGATCATCGGCTCTCCTCCCAATGGTACGGAACAAATGTCATAGCGCCAGAGCGTTTGATTCCTTTCTTTAAAAAACGTAACAGAAAATGGCGGCATCCCTTTTTGGAACAGTTCGATTTTCTTAGGGCTTAGAAGAAGCATAACGTCTATAGCATTCAGTAAACTGATTTCCGGATAGTGATCCGGAATCTTCACACAGCCGTCTGTTCTGCGTACCAGGCCGCCGTTTTCCAGTTGGCGAATCACCGGCTCCCACTTCAAACTCGGATATTCCATGATTAACAGCTTTTGAGCCTGTCCCTCTCTTACAGCACCAAATTCCCGTAACAGCCGGATTAGAGACTTTTGAGGCTTGCTTAAAAGCATTTAACCGTCCCCTTTCCAGTTATCTTCTGATGATAAATAAAAATTAGAAGTCGGCTGGTATTCCGGCGGAAGGCTAAGAATCAGACCGCTGTCTTTTTCGCAGAGCTCGTTAAAGATCATAGACATCATATAGCCTGTAGGATTGATGATTTTTGCCTGGTTTTGCTTCATCTTGTCTAGTACGGCAATCAAATCATCCGCCTCCAGCAATTCCAGGTAACTGCGGATTTTATCACCTGGCATCCGGGAGTTCCCTATCTTGACCGTCTCAGAATAGTACAGACGTTCAATGACCGCCCGAAACATCCTTTGAATATTTTCGTGGAATAAATCCAATTCGCAGCGCTCAAAAATCTTATTTAACCGCTGCGCCTCTTCGTCTGTCCGTTCTTTCGTGCTGTTTTCTTCCGGATAGACAGAAGGACTACTATCATTCTCGCTTATCTCAGTCTGAATATTTTTAATCTTACTTAAGTGCCCTTCCGGCAGTTCTTGATGTGTGAAAGCGACAGTTCTTGATCTTCCATTTCGGCAGTTTAAGACCTGCGGTTTTGGCAGTTCTTGAAGCCCGGCTTCGGCAGTTTTTACCGCATCATCTTGAAATTGTTCAATGCCGCAGCAATCACCCGCGGTTTCATTTTCTTCCCGTTTCTCCTCCTCTTCCAAAATTTTTATTGCTTCCATATCAGTTAATTCCGCTTTTAAAACATACAGCAGATTAGGGTATCCGCGCCCTTGCCGCTGTTTATATAATAATTTTTTCTCAATTAGTTCCCGGAAAGCAGAGATAGCTTTTTTATACGAAATGTTGAGAAGGGAGGCCGCTTCCTCCCGGGTGTAAATAAGGTAAACCTCGTTATCTTCGTTAATCCAGCCATTTTTTTGCGAAAGGGTTAGTCGGTTGAGAAGCAGGGCGTATACAAATTTAGCTTCAAGGGACATTTCTTTGTAGCGCGGATTTGACAGCAGTATCAGAGGAAACCGCAGAAATTCCTCATTCACCACGTCGCTGATCCGGTATGTTCGGTCTATCATCATCAATCCCTCTTTCCTACTTTTCATTTTAAACATCTTCGGGGGAAACCTCTGTCAGCGTCTCACAGTCAATCCCCTTAGATAAATTAATAGACGGATGCAGTTCCAATTCCTCTTCGTTCGGGACATACTCTGCACTTTCTATATCCGCCTCCTTTATCCTTATCTGGAATGTATTCTCTTTCTTATCCGTATCTTCTTTTGAAATGACATTCTGCCTTTCACACTCTCTTTTTCTCCAATCCGGAACATAATCAACCGCCTTGCAAAACCGCAGTTTTTTAAAGTCAGGATGTTCTTCTGGGACGATTTTATAGAGCATCAGCGGTTTTGCGCCGCGCACCAGTAAAATAGCCTTATCTTTGGGAAGCCTTCGGATTTCGTCAGGCATCATCAAAGGCCGGCCAGCGCTGTTTTTTCCTTGAGAGTACCGGGCATGATTAGAAGAAAGAGAAAACATCGGCGTCATAGGAATACTGGCGCTGTTTACCCGCACCGTGATATTACCGCATTGTGAAGAAATAAAATCCGCAGTCATGGTGTCATTGCAGCCCAAAAAAAGCTGGTAATCGCAGTCGCCGACAAGCTCCTGCCATTCTGTACGCGGATACCGGTCTGCAAGCTGGCTTACTGATTGGGCTACACACTGGATATCAATATTTCGGCTTCTGGATACACTTAAATACTTCTTACTGTTCGGTAAATCAATGTTACAGAATTCATCCATCAATACATTTACGCGGACTGGAAGACGCCGGTTTTCAGATTTTCGGGCAAAGTCGAAAAGCTTGATGAATAAAAGAGAAAAGAACATGGAGGATAAAAAACGATAGGTATCGTCCTGATCAGAAATAATACAAAAATAGGCGCATTTTCGTTTTCCTGGTTCTTCCAAATCAATCTCGTTATATTTCGTAATGCTGTCGGCCAGCTTGTTTTGGAATACATTCAGTCTGGAACCAAGTCCGATCATGATATTTCCCCAAATATTGTGAGGCGCCTGACGGAAAATGCCGTAAGGGGGAAGCGCCGGATGCCCTGGAGGAAGCGCCCGGAACCTGGCGTCCATTTCAGCAACAGAAGTTGAAGCGAGCAGACGGTATATGGTTCCCAAACTGCGTTCTTCCGGTGGAAGCAGCTTATCAGAATTTGGATAAGTCAATGACTGGACATAATGGATCAGCGCCATCAATAGATTCTTTTCGGCCTTTGACCAGAAATCTTCCCGTTCTGAATCGGCGGAAGTATTGCGAATAATAACTTCTGCGATATGCTGCACCAGATTTACATCATCAGCGGAATCCATAAGGCAGTTCCACCCATCAGAGGCCTGGAGGTCCAAAAGGTTATAGCTTCGGACAAAGTAACCTTCATTTCTCAGATATTCCGAGTACATTTCATAGAACTCAGCCTTACTGTCGCAGATTACCATACTCTCCCCGCGCTTAACCGCCTGCATGATAAACGGCATTACAAAACCGCGGGACTTTCCTGTACCCGGAGCGCCGTACACCATAATGTTTTTTGACATTCCCAGCAATTCTTTCATTCCCACATAACCGCCATTATCCAGTTTTCCGAAAAGAGTCTCTGTCATAGAGTTCAGCGACGATACATTTAGAATCTTCTCTATCTCCGATTTGTTCAGCCAACCGGAGGTGCCATGCGTTCCTTCAGATAAAATCTCAAAACCGCGTTCTTTGTCTTTTGTGATTTTAAATTTAGAAATCAGGTTATATCCCTTTTTACTGGACAGACAGTACATCAGAATCAGAAAGCCCGTCGTTCCAATGCCGCGCACGGTAAAAATTGATCCGACATTCTCTACAGGATTCCAAGTAAACAAGTCGTTTTCTCTTTTCTGCCAAACATTATCAATACCTGTGACAATGGAGTGAACCAGGAATCCGTAAAGATAGAGCCCCGCGATAAACAGAAAAATATATGTAGGGAGCCTCTTTTGATTCCTTTTCCAAATGTCTTTTATTTTACTTTTATATTTTTGGACAAACATCAAAATCCGGGACATACAGATATTCTCCATCCTGTTTTTGAAATGGTGATAAATCCAAATCCGAAAGTTTTTTGGGAAGCCCCAGCGCCTGTTCCACAATTTCTGTATCGAGAGAATGAAGAATTGCGTTTTTCCCTTTCAAATATCCTCGTATCGCTCTCAGCTGACTGGATAAAAGAATAATGTGAACTTTCTTTCGCTCCTTTCGGATCGCACGCTCAAACCGGTTGACATCACAGTCAATCCCAATCAAAAAATTCTCCTTTGTCGAAGCGCTGCATCCATCAGCTGTACTTTGAAGCGAAGGCAGATAATCCTTCCCCAGTATTTGATGAATCAGTTTTTCTCTATAGCAGGGAACTCCCAATATCCGAAGCTGGCGCATACCGTTTTCATTCAATGGAACCACCCCCATGGGACAAGTGAACTTTTTCAGGGCTTCCCAATAGGTATCGGTAGTCGATCTTGCCTTTTTCTCCTTTGGACATAAAATGGTTTCTAAAATCTGCTCCAGTGTTCCCAGGCCGCTGTAAATTACGAACGGCTGACGCTTGCCAATTAAGGCCTCCGACTTGAAAATCCTTTGTTCTGCCTCCGCGTATAAACCATCGTCGTCCGGCATAAGGCAGTATGGAATGAACGCCGTATTTCCCGAATAGTAAAAACCAGCCAGCCTCGTACCTCCGAGAAGGTTAGTAGAAACCTTTCGGCGCAGCGCGAAAGAAGGAAGAAATATGTCGTCCAGTCTTTCTCCCGGAGCATCACAGAAAACGTCTGCTCCGATCCTCCAAAAAAAGGAGGTAAGAGAAGCAAGACAAAGTCTCCTAATCAATGCCTGGCTTTTTCCCAGATACTGCTTATCCGGCTCATAGAAAAATCCTGCGGCTTGCAAAACCGCGTTTCCTTTGGAAGTTATTCTGTAACTTAGACCGCATCTGCTCTTTCTGATAAGCCCTAAAATCAATAACAGACGGATCGTATTCTCAGGCAGTATTTCCGCGCTGCCAGTGGGGAGATCCTTGCACCAGGCACATAACCTTAGAACCTCAATTTCTGTACGTGTAAAAATCATAAACCGTACACCCCGACGTAAGCCTGCTTGCTCCCTTGCGTATTAGAGGCGGATTCCGGCTTCTTTTTCCCATGATACGGGCCTTTTGCCTTATCCTTGATATTCTTTTTCCCAACCATTTCTTTCTCCCGCAGTTTTTCTGGAACAAGCATAGGGCATAATATTTCAAAACGGCTCAGCCATCTGGTAAAGAAAGTCGCCGGCCGCATCGGACGGTGTGACATAAATATGACAGCAGCTTTCTTCATCTTGGATTGTAAAAAGCCCAAGCGACAATTCAAATTGGTCATCATCCGCGAAAACTCTTCCCTTCAATGAATTGATCACTGCTTTAAATCCTTTATTGTCCTGATCGAACGCTCCGCACCCGGCAACTGGCCGATGCTCCACAATCGCCAGAAAAGCTTTTTGAAAAAATGGCAGCTCGCCGCCTGTGTCTCGGAATCGCTTCAGCAGGCGTGTAATTGTATCAGAAATATACTGCGTTCCTCCGGAAAACCGGCAGTGGGGCAGTAAGGCGTTCAGGCGAATATCCAGCCAGCCGGTATCCATCAGCGTTACTTCTCCATAGATCTCTTTCGCATAATAACTGGATTGTGCGAACAGGACCGGATTGGATGCGGGGCGGTTTATTTCACATATACGCCGCAGTTCAATGCAGCACAATTCTATTTTTTGCATGGCGGCATCCAACATGGTATTAACCTTTTCCGGCGAACGGCAGGAATTTCGCGCCAGGGCATCTATGTATGATGAGCAGGCATCTACCTGCCTTTGCATATCCTGAATTGCTTTTTCTGAAATTTCCATAAAAATCACTCCTCGTACAGTAAGAATTGAAAAAATAACAGTTAATTTGGGGTAATCGACAGTTTCCTCTTGTAATCGTTTGATTATCGTTATATAATAACGATACAAACGATTGCAAACGATACATAAAAAGTAGGTGAGTTTATGACTTATGAAGAAAGCTTTACCGTAGAATTGAAGCGGGAAATTAATGCGGATTTCAAAAAAGAAATCGTTGCGTTCGCTAACTCTGAAGGCGGAGAAATCTATGTCGGCGTGGATAAAAACGGTGATATCGCCGGTGTTAAAAATCCGGAACAAACGATGGAACAAATTGGAAATATGATTCGTGACGGTATCAAGCCGGATTTAACCGCTTATACCTCCATTGAAGCCATAAAAGAAGCTGAAAAAACCATCGTCAAAGTGTCTGTGCTCCGTGGAACGAAACGCCCCTATCACCTAGCTGATAAAGGTTTGAAGCCGACTGGCGTATTTGTCCGTCATGGAGTTTCTTCTGTCCCGGCTACGGAAGATCTGATCCGGGAGCTGCTGCGGGAAAGCGACGGTATAGCCTTTGACCGGTCCCGGTGCTTAAATCAGGAACTAACCTTTGAATATGCCGAACGGTATTTTTCTGATAATAATATGTCATTTAATGAAAGCAACAAACGGACTCTTCGACTGATCGATGCCGATGGATATTACACAAATGCGGCTCTTCTGCTCTCTGATCAATGTGAGCACACCATAAAATGCGCCGTTTATGAAGGCGTTGGAAAAACCGCGTTTAAGACCAGAAAAGAATTTTCCGGCTCTGTTTTGAAACAAATGGATGAAGCCTATGAGTTCATCAGCCTGAATAACAACCTCAACACAACGATTGAAGGCTTAAAGCGGGTAGATCATCCGGACTATCCTCCCTATGCGCTCCGCGAAGCCCTTTTAAACGCGATTGTGCATCGCGACTACGACTATTCCGGCAGCATCTTAATCAACATTTATGAGGATCGGATCGAATTTGTATCCATCGGCGGTTTGGTCAAAGGAATGTCGATGCAGGATATCTTAGGCGGTGTTTCTCAATCCAGAAATATGGTGCTGGCAAATGTATTTTACCGGCTAAAACTGATTGAGAGCTATGGAACCGGTATCCGCAGGATCATTGAAAGCTATGAGGGCTGTTTGGAACAGCCTGTTTTTGCGCCGGCTCCCGCCTCCTTTGTCGTTACTCTTCCCAAAATCATCGAGGTTCCTTTTTCCCAAACAAAGGGAACAAACCGAGAACAGATTTTAACAATTTTAGAAACTAAAAAAGAAATCACCCGTAAAGAAGTTGAAAGCGTCTTAAACTGTTCCAAGTTCACCGCAATCAATCTCATTAACGAACTTTTAAAAGAAAACTTGATTGAAAAATCCGGCTCCGGCCCGTCAGTAACCTACAAATTAAAATAAAACTTACCCAAGAGCTGCTTCCTTTCACAGGGAAACAGCTCTTTTACAATTCCGCCGTGTCTGTCCGCGCCTCCCGCTTTTCCAGATCAGTACGATTGGTGGTGATCAGTTCATACTCTGTTTGTGAGGAACGGATTTCAATACCAATTCGATTTTTTCCAGCGCACAGGAGTCCCTGCCCCCGCCCGCATCGTACAACCTGCATAACCTCCTCATCAGAAAGTCCCAGCTTTTCCTGCAATTTAATCGCTTCCGCCTCCTCCATCTGGAGCAGGAGCTTCAAACGGCTATTGTTTAATAAAGCGTCCCCAAATTTGCCGTCGCGCAGAGCGAAATAATCAAGGGTGTTCTGGGTAGCGGAAACAAAAATCGCACCGTACCCACGGATCAGCTTTACCATCTCAATGATAAAATCCGCCGCCTGTTCGTTGCCTTCCTCGCCGGCGATCACCCAGAGTTCATCTCCTAAAACGGCTTTTTTTCGAGTCCGGGAGCGGCTGAGCTCATCGCGAATAAAAGAAGTCGCTACAAAGGTTGAAGAGCTGATATCCTTTTTCTTAGCCCCCGAGGTATCCAATACGATAAAGGAAGAAAACAAATCCACATTTGTCTGTCCTCCCATTCCAAAATCTATGATTTCTTTGACGGCCAGCGCCACATTTTTTAAAGAAGGATATTTCAGGAGACAGGAATATAAATGGGTAAAATCAGGCATTGCCTTAAAAGAACCATCTGGATTCAAAAGTGACCGATTATCCTTAGTGATACCGAAGCTTTCATAACACTCCAATATGGCGATATTGAGCTGATATGCCTCCTCCGGTGTTATCTGCGGATACCTAAGCCGTATGTAGGTGTGCAGGTCCTGTACTTTGCTTAAAAGCACAGAATCATTTCTTTGAATGTTATTGGCTAGGTTGCTGTCAATATCTAGAGTTGATCTCCGGATCTCCATCAGATTAATGCAGTCTTCAGAGCCTGGCGACAATCGCAGAAACTGCCCTCCAATCGCCTCACAGGCACAGCGGTATTCAAATCCTTTTTCAGGAGCGATGATGAATACCTGAACCCCGCACATTCTCAGCCTCATGGCCAGCAAAAGCAAAGTATAGGTTTTGCCCGCACCACTCATGCCAAAAATAGCCAGATTACCGTTACTATAAATATCGGAATTGAAATTGTCCACAATTACCGCCGAATTGTTATGCAGGTTAATCCCCATCAAAACACCCTTATTATCACATAGTTCAAAAGAGGAAAACGGAAAAGCACCTGCGGCCCCGGAGGTAAGGACGTTTCTTTGCGTTCTTTTGGCGATATCCATATCCAGCTTTGCTATCGGAAGCATAGATCGAAAACACTGCTCATGGCACCAATCTGCCCGCCGCGCGGTCATGTCCATGGAAACACACAAATTTTGGACCTGCTTAATTCGCTTATTAAGGGTCGTTTCGTCAAGAGCGGTTACCTCAATTAAGGTGTGCATATAGAAAAAATCTTCCCCGTCTCGGTTAAGTCGGTCCTTAATATACATGCCTGAATAAATGGCGTCATCCAGCTCTTCATAATCCGCCCGGGTATCTTCTATGTCACGGAGCCGGCTTCGATTAATCATCGTAGTTTTCACTACCTTAGATAAAATCTGTTCCTTCCGCTTTTTCTCCAAAAAGAAACTGAGGGAGATTCCGTCTCCAAGTTCGATCAATGGAGAAAGCCAGGCTAAACCTCGCTCTGTAGGATAGCTATAGCCTGTTATATATAGGTAGGCATGATAGACACCATCGATTAAGATATATTTACTATGTTCTAAATCTGCCTCTGTGGGAGCAAGAACATCTTGTATTGTGGTAATTCCCTCACTATCCTCTTCTTCCAGCTGATCTTCTGTGATCTCTGGGGTATTAAAAACCGGCCCCACCTGCTCCATGAGTGCGCTAAAATTGATATTGCGGGCAGATTGTTTATGATAAGCCGTATACACAGTTCTCAGAAGGAATTCATCGTAGTTGTCATGCCGCAGCACCTCCAGGCCGCAATAATCCAAATACTGATAAGCGGTCTCCGCCTGATCTGCAAGCTCCTTGGAAATTTCAGTAAACTCTGTGGCTTCCCCCTTATATTCGTAAATAAGATAAAACCGGCGGGTAACCGCTTCATAAGAAGCCAAATAATTGACCAGCTGTGCGTCTTCCAAAATCATTGCTTTACAGTTTTCATTTTTTTCACGGTTATAATACTTTTCCATTTGATCACAATAAGCGTCAATATCCGCTCTTTGTGTACATACAAGGATCTGGAGAGACTGAGGCGCTATTTTCAAATAACATGAAAAATAATAAATTATATTCTGCTGCTCAATCCTAGATTTCAGATAGAAATTAGTTGGAACAATCTCCAGAACCTTTATGTAACGACCATCTTCAGTGATAAGCACGCCCTTTTGGATATCTACCACTGGAACAAGATTTTGCGTACCGTTTGGAAACCTGCTGCCGGGAATTGTAATCTCCCTTGGACTTCCTAATAGCAGTGTTTTTAAGTTGCGTTTCAAACGCTTTTCTTTTTGGTTGTTTTTCTTGTGTTTATCCATTTTATCCCCCTATATACCAGTATCCGCCTGCTTTTGCGCCATCTTATATAAAGACGTATGAAAGTCAATAGGCTGTAATCATGAATACCTATCAGTGAAAATCCGCCTATTGGTATCACAAACACCATACATATGATGATCGTTGCAGTCAGGCCAAACGGTGATGACAGAAAAGTCAAAATAATGATCGGGAAGCACAGCAACACGCATTCTATTACATTACGAATTTCAAACATCCCGAATATTCGACCTGCATCTGTGTAATTTCTTGGAATATAAACGATAGATTCCAAGCTGATCCCCCCTTCATTAATTCTTATTGCTGTTTTCTAAACGTGGGTAAGCCGGCGTACAATAGCCGTATATTTCATAATACCCAACAGGGTATTGATGGCGGGCAACTTCTCCACTCCCTCCATTAGTATTTCCTTCAATCGTGTAAACAGTTTGTCCGTCGCATTTTTCGACAATTCCTACATGGTCTTCTTTTCCATCCTGGCCATCGGATGCCCAATCGAAAAATATTAAGTCTCCGGGATTTGGAATGTAGTTTCGATCCTGAAATTGCCCTTTATCGCGGAACCAGCCAACGTCACAAGCTGCAAACTTAGGGATAATGCCTGCATCAATGTATCCGCATTGGTCTGCCGCCCAGCTTACGAAACATGCACACCATTCCACATAAGTATCAAAGCCATACCATTTCCAATATATTTCTCCTCCAATGTTTCCTATCTGCGATGCCGCCACTTCCACGATATCATTACTTCCACCCGATACACCATTGTCTTCTAAAGTGCGGTGCATCAGCTGAGCCCAGTTTCGGTCCTCATCGGAATAGTGATACTCATTCATGAACTCTTCAGGTGTAAGATAACGGATGGTAAGCTTCTTTTCCGCAGTGCTTTTATTTTCATCTGGGCTGGGGGGAGAATCATTCGTTTCCGGAGCTTCATGTGAAGTTCCTTCTGATGACGTCCCTTGATTTTCCGATTCTGATGGTTTAGAGTCAGGTTGTATATCCTCTACCGTATATAAAATACTGTCCTCCACAAACTCCGTAATACTTTCTTCTGTCATATTGTTCAAATCATTTCCGTTTCTGACTGAATGCAGGCTGATAAACCAGTTAGTTTCCATAGGCCCGCCTTTTACTTGTATACTGTATTTTTCGTTACTCTCAGGAGCTTGATGAACCGTATCATCATGGCTGCCTCCGCTCTTCACATAACTTTCTATTTTTTGTATACGCATATCGCAGTAATCTTGATATTTCCTATAATATTGCTGTACCATTTCTGCCTGCCTATTCATAGCGGATATCTCAGGGTCTACAGAGCTGCCAAAACCGAAAAGCATTGCCGGAAGACAGCAAAAAATGATAACCGGCAGAAGTAAGATAACTACCGCAGCCATTAAGATTTGAGGGCCATAATGTTTAATAACTTCAATGGCCGCAGCGTGCCAGCCGCCACGCATAGCAGCTTTAATAATATCTTTCAGCGCTTGAGCGTTGCGGGCAAAATCATAAGCATAATCCATACCGCTTTTATTTGCCATGGCTATCCTCTTCTCTTGGCTGTGACTCATCGATATAAACTTCTCCGAATCTGCTTTGAAAATCGGAAGGTTCTGCTGTCATATGAAAATGTCCTATCGAGTGATCCGGTGATCGCTTGAAAGGATTCTCATTCTGCCGGAATCCGCCGCCGGCAGGTTTTCCGGCAGATGTATTCCTGCTCTGCCGTTTTGGAGATACTCCTACTCCGGGAATCTCTTTCTTGGGGATTCCCGGCTTTGCTTCTGCCTTTTTATTAGTAAACAGCGTATTGCGTGTTTGCTTTGTTGACTGAGTTGGACTTGGTGATGAGCCAAAGCGATTTTTATTGACTTTTGTGGAACCCGTACTGCTAAAATGGACATTTCCCTCTGAAACGCTTCCTGTGCTTTTTGCATTCTCATAACTGTTTGAACCAAAATGTGAAGAAGCTGCCGTGCGAGAATTCACCGTATTCCCAGCCGCTCCAAAATGACTGTTTTGACTATTTCGAACATTCTTCCCATTTTGTGAATTAGTATTTGTTTTGACATCATTATGTTCCACGCTGTTGGAATTTGATCCGCCGATATTGGTTCCTCCCACAGAACTATGCACAGTATTTTTACCCAGTGGAACCGCTCCTGAATTTCCGGCATCTTTTCCTCCTCCGGATTTGCCTTTGCCAGCTCTTGAAGTCGTGTGTATAATACTCCTGATTGCCATCAAAGCAATCATTCCACCTCTTCCATGTCCCAAAGGATCTCCGGTAATCGCCGGATTCAATCCTATTTTTGAAATAAGATTATCCGCTTTCCTCGCTACTTTAGCGATTCCTACGATCAGTAGGCACCACGGAAGAACCATATCTCCCGTAGGCATCGTTGACATGCCGGATAAAATCAATTTAAGGAACAGAACATTCATGACCATCATTACAATCATGGAAGCATAGGTGCGCAGGAAACCCGCACAGATATCTTTTGTAGATTTGCTGCCGCCCATAGCAAGTCCTACGGGCGCCAAAAGAGTCAAAATCGCAACTACGACATATCTTTCCGCAATTTCAAAAAACAGCTTAATGATCTGAATTCCCAGAATAAATCCGATTATAATTACCAATAACCAGCTTGCGCCAATGGAAGCAAAAAATCCTTCATCTGGGAATGTGATGGTCACGCTTGTTGGAATACCTAAGAGGTTAATTACGTTTTTCCCTATGGAAAGCCCAATTTCGCAAATATCCTTTGAAAAAATCAAAAGCGTCCCAAATAAAGCGGTTCGGAGAAGTAATACAACAGGTGATTCCGTTTCAAACCCAAATCCCGCAAACATCGCTTTCGCGGCTTGGAAAGCGCAGTTTCCCAGCAATAACCCCCAGCCTACGGCAACGAAAATTTGATATAGTGTTACTGCGACTGGCACACTGGTTTCCCAGAACTGTAAATCCGTTGTCATTACTCTGAGCAGGGCGTTCGCGCAATAGGCAATCAAATCAAGGAACATACCGTATATCCATTGGAATAGTCCTTGTAAAATACCTTCTAACATAACTCACTACCTCCTATTTATTAAGGTAGCTGTGCATATCCATTGAAAAGCGGTGTGATGTACGATATAAACGCGCCTATTCCATTAATGACCGCCCAGGCCATCCAAACTCGTTTGAGCCAATCCCAAGACTGATCAACACGATGCTGGTTGTTAGACATTTTTGCTCCGATTACCGCGATTGCCGACATTAATCCTGCCAATACCGTCGAAATGCCTGCGATGTGCATATACACATCTCGAATAATATCGTCCGCAACTGTAAATAAATCTCCTCCTGCCGCAAATACATTTGTCGCTGAAAAAAGCACGGCAAATAATGTAAACAAGAACAGAAGGATAGTTTTCTTATAATGTTTTCGCATCAAAATCCCCTCCGGATATAAAATCTAATTTTGTTATGCCGGCGGTTCCGGAAGCAAGGGCGAGTTTCCTCGCCCTTGCCGTTTCCAACGCCTGCTCTGTTGCCCGTTCATGCCTTTTAACAAAGCCATGAAGTAAAACAATGTCTCCTTCTGTATTTATGTAGAATATAATCCTTACCATTTGCCGCAGTCTGATACGTAGTTCATAAAAGCCCTTATATCTATCCAAACGAAACGCTTTAACAAGCGGCGGCTGAAAACTACACTGAGGGGCTGTTAAAACCTTTATCTGTGTGCGGATTTTCTGTTGCATCTTGGGCTCCAATCGGCTAATAAATATTCCAATTGGATCAGAGCCGCTATCCACAAATCTATATATCCGCCTCTCCAGTCCCATTTTCCTCAGCTTCCTCACTTTCTGAAGAATTATTTTCCATATAATGATCAAAAGCCGACATGAAATCTCCTACGAAGGCCTTTATCGCTTCTGGGACAGCCGGCAGTACCGCTACTCTTTCCGGAACCTGCCACTCCAAAAAACCATACAGAATGGACAAATATAGATAAAAGCCAAGGTATTCCTTTCTATTATTCAATTTTTGGAAGGTATCATGAACTTGCTGAAATCCTCCCGAACGCCTAGACAGCCTCTTTCTCAATTTGTCGAAAAAGGGGCTCGACACAGAAAGCACTATACTGTTGATTTGTGATAGACTAGGATTTCCTTTTTCCGTAAGCAGCCCTAATTCCGCCATACGGTCTCTGGACTTTTTCAATTGCTCTTCATCAGCTGTTACGTTGCTGATTTCAGAAAAATCCACAAAGGACATATAATATTTCTTCATTTCTCATTCCTTCCTTTCTCTATTGCTTAGATTGTTTTTTCTCCGCCGGAGCCCTAAGTAAGTAAATACAGCACCAGAAATGCTAAGTATTGATAAAGCGGCCCAAAATCCAGGCGAACCCTTATCACCAGTTTGGGGATATATCGGTATTTTTTCATTTGTCATCTGCGCTTTGATAATTTCTCCATCTTTGGTGATAGAAAATTTGTGCGGCGTCGTATCAATCTGATACCCGTCCGGCGCATCAAACTCTTCATAAGAATACGATCCATATCCCAGCGTAAAAGTAGCGACTCCTTCATCATTGGTATATCCCTCCGCTACAATTTCGCCGGCATCATTCCGGATTCTAAAACCGGCATTGGGAAGAGGCTTTCCATCGGCAATATCTGTTTTGATTAACTCAAGTTTCCCGGTAATAGGTCGATTCACAACTTTACCAATGTTTATAATTTCTCCGTCCTCTTGAATCGTTACTTCAAAAATCTTGTCTGTGACAGCATATCCTTCCGCTGATTCAATTTCGCGAATCAAGTATTTTCCATAGGGGACCTTTGTGAATCGGAAACTCCCATCTTCCCGAGAATCTGCGGTCATTACAGCATTTTCTTTCACAAATTCCACACAATCCGTATGAAACAATCCAAAAACAGCGCCAGTCAAAGGCTTATCGCTTTGGTCAACTTTCAACCCGACAATTTCACCATAGATCAGCCGATTTTCAATCGGATCCCCATTATTAACCGCAATCGTAACATCTGCTACTTCTTGTCCCTGATATTCAAATATCACAGGATATCTATCATCACTCAAAATATAATGAAAATCCGTACTGTACTCTTTCACATACAGCTTAGAGCCCATGGGAATATCCGTGTTAAACGTTGCTTTTCCGTTTTCATCGCATTGAATGATCTCGATGAGTCCGTCTTTAGGAATCATCGAGCCGTCTGAAGCTACCAGGTTCTCATCTGCGTATAAACCAAACGATACCGCTAGGATTTCTCCATTGGAGCCAACTCCAAAACCGCTGTCCTGCTGCAAGATTTTGTCAAGTGAGATTTGTGCTTTCTGGCGCTCATTTTCCATAGAAATGACGCTTGTGGTAATCGATTCATGCTGGCCCGCATAAACAAGCTTTACCGTTATCGGTTCAGAAGTTATCACCATTCCATCCGGCGCCTTACGTTCAAAAATTTGATATGTTCCTAAATACAGCGGATCGCTGGTAGCCGATCCCTTTTCATCGGTTGTTAGGGTGGATACAACCTCGCCTTTTACATACCGCAAAATTCCTCCGGATACGATATCTTCTGCGGCAATCACCTCAAAGGTGGCTCCCTCAAGCCCAGCCAAAGAATATTCGGGTTGATACAGCAGCGGGGAATCGCCGCCGCCTGAAGTAATCACTGAAGAAAAGACCTCACCCGCTTTGTTGACCGTAATGATTCCTTTCTGAGGCATATTTGCCTTTTCTACTGTAACCACAGTAATATGGTCCTGATCTTCTGCTGAATCAGGCGTGATATCAAAATATACAGGTGTGGGGTCTAAGACATAAGGTTCCACAGTTTCTACTTCCACTATGTAATAGCCTTCACCATACGGCAGCGGTTCGGGCGTAATCAAATATCCATTAGAATCTGTGTAGAAGGTATCAATCTCAATGACCTCCGGATATGTCATTTCCATAACGATTTTCTCACCGTCCGGCGAATAGATTTCATACCCATGGCCGGCCTGAGGAACGATGTTCCCGCTTTCAGCATCTTTTTTAACGATTTTAACTCTGCTTTCGAAATTGGCATTATTCAGAAGATAGCGATAAACATTTCCGTTCTCTGATATGAAAACATCGAAATCCTCAATGAACTCTCGGCCATCCCAGCCTTTGATTTGATGCACGGTATACCAGCCATATGGAAGGTCTTTACTCTCTGCATATCCTGATTCATCACAGATCAAAAGATCACGCTCTGATTCCTTAGATTCTTCGTAAGAACCTGAGTCACGATAATATATCTGAAATTCTGCTCCGGCTTCCGGTGTTTCAATTCCCGTTGAGCCATCGTCTGTATGTTTAATGAGAGCAAGCTTTCCTTTAATCGCCTGCTCAGTCACTCCTAAATTGATATGGTTATACTCTACTTCATATTTTTGAGGCTCCGCTCCTACCTGGTAAACAGTCTCATCAAGCAGATAGCCTTCACTTGGCGCTATTTCTCGAATCGTCCAATCGCTCGCACAGATATAATAGTCAGTAACAAACTCTCCGTTTTTATCTGTGACATAAGTATCGACTAATTCCTCACCTTTAAATAATCCGTATTTTGCCCCTTCCAGCGAGCCTTGCCCTTGAGGAGTTTCCCCAGTTTCGGAGTCCTGTTTTTTCACAGTCACATTAAATTTTTTGAGGCTGTTATTAAAAGTGACTGTCGATACCTGGCCGCTCTTCACTTCCACCGTTTGCGATTTTTGAGGAACATATTTATCGTAGTTTGCTTCCGTTACGGTATAGCTGCCGGGGAGGAGGTTATCAATCTGGATTTCTCCCCGGCTATTGGTCTTCACTGTCTGATCAACACCGTTTCCAGTAATATGAAAAGAAATATTCGCTATGTTGCCATCTTCGCTGGTTTTAACAATCTTGGCTGAACCATAGCTCACCTTGGTTTTTATAAATCCCTGAACCGGATCGCTGACAGTTTGTGCATAGGTGATCATATCTTGAATTCCGCCGTTGGGGCCATATACCGTATCGGTCCAAGTAACGACACCCTTCCTCTGCGCACTTTTCACCGCGGAAATCGTTAAAGTGCTGGTTGGCGCTTTTTTTGCCGTAACAGTAAGTTTATTTCCGGTCACTGAAAAGCTAACGTTAGGATCGCTGCAAGTAAATTTATAATTAGAAAGAACCTGATTCGTATCGGTCAAAACCGCCGTATAATTCGTTCCATCCCAAATCAGCTCAATAGTTTGCGCTTTTTGCGGACTTCCAGATAAAAAGCTTGGCAGCTTTGAATGGTTCTGGACACTGCTTTCAATTCTCTTATAGTGAGCCATCATCTGATTGTATAGCGGATGTGTTTTGCTATGCACCTCCAAAACCGCGTGCTTGCTGCCGGTTCCTACTTTATTAAAGGATTCATCACGCTCTCCAACTATCACTTCCCAAATCAGCATCTGCGTTGCCATGACGTTAGCCAGATCATCACCGTTTACGGAGCTCCAGCTCGCAGAAACTTGCCCAGTGTACCCATATTGTAGGATTCTTCCGATTAGTTGTTTTATTTTATCTGGAGTTATTGTTTTGTTGTAGGCGGACGGGTAATTATCCCAATAGTTTTCATCTCGTTTTGTATAAGTATCTCCGATTGATTGGGGAACGCCTGGTTCAATGCAATAACACACATCACCCTCATAGGAGTACATGGATCTAACCTCTGTAAATCTGGTTTTCGACCCAGAATTCCATCCGTTCATGAATTCTAGACTTTGATAGCCCCAATCTCCTCCGGGATTTGGATCACCTGACCGCGGAAAATCAATCATATATACTTCGGCTTCCTCAGCAGCCGCGTTGGCAGTAAAACTTCCCATTCCCGTAAATACGGAAAAGACCATGACCACTGCCAGAAATACCGAAATGCCTTTGTGAGCGCGATTTAGGTATCGCTTCGCTTTCATAGAAAATCCTCCTTTTTCAGATAAACAAAAAAGCACATTGCAAAAAGCAATGTGCTTTCAATTTTTCTTTTCTTCTAACGAATCACGCATAGCCTATAAAAAGGTTATAGCTTCCATCTTCCAAGGGTTCCGCCCAAATCCAGACATCTGTTATACTCGGGTCCTTTCCATATTGATCGAGCCGATCAGAAATATCCCGTTCCAGATAAACGCAGTGTGAACCAGCTACTATCGGCGTATCCCAGCAATAAATTGCCGACGGTTCCAGGTTAAGTTTCGCTGTATTCACCGCATAGTTTTGAGCGTATACTATCCAGCTTTCAATATCAAAGGGTTCTTCTGGTGATTCAGAAGCAGACGTTTCCTCTCGTTTTTCTATTATCTTCTGATTTTTCGCTCCGCAGCGACTGCACACCTGTTCTTCTAATCCTGTTTCAGAAACAGTTGCATCCTTCACCACTTTCCATTCGCCATATGAATGTCCCAATGCTGGAACTCTATCATCGGTATACATGTTCCCGCATGAGCAAGAATAGCTGGTATATCCCTCAGAGGTACAAGTAGGGGATATTACCTTCCTTGAATAACTGTGCTCATGTCTTCTTTTATTTTCAGAACCGTTTTTCGCCGATCCTGAAGAAAAAGAGGACTGAACAGCTTGGGAGGAACTTTGCTGTGCATTGCTTTCGTCTTCTCTCTCTAATTCCGGATCACTCCTTTCGTCTGGCGTCGGGGAGATTCCCGCTGTCGATGATTCATCTTGTGATGATGGTTTCGCTTCTTTGTTTTCCGTTGAATGTTTGGATTCTACCTTACCTACAGAGGAATTTGCTGGCTTTGATGATTCTAATGGCGTAGTCTCGTTATTCTGACAAGACACTAGAACCAAAATCAATATCAGCAGAAAAACAATATATACTTTCTTTTTCATTATCTATCACCACATTTCGGTATCTATATCCCGGTCAGGGAAAATAACTACTTTATGCACTGGTTGCACAAAGCTAGGCACTCCTTTGCTGGCAATGATATTTTTCCAAGAACTCCAGAAACAACCTCTCAATCTCCTCTTTATTATTCAAAAGATCTGCGTATTCCTGAAGCTTAGAACCGCTGATTGTGAAGGAAGGAGTTATAGGCTTCTGTTCCTGAAACACACGCTGGATAATATCTTGACTCAGAGTTTCATACTTTTCCATTTTTCGTAAATCAGAAACCTGTCCCGCTTTGATTTTTACTCCGCTGGGAATGATTTTGTTAAGAATATATTCCTGCGTTTGCTGAGATAAATAAGATATCTCCACGCCTGCTTTAAAAGCAATTTTACCATCATCAACCAGCTTTAACAATCCTGGAAGAAGGTAGGTAAGCCTGATAAGATAAGCTACTGTACGTCTGCTCTCCTTATTTCCTTTCCCCACCTCTGCCAAACTATCTGTTTTTTCTGAACCAGATAAGTCGTTCCGTTTTCCTTGCTGCCCTATTAGTTCCAATCGCATACGGTATGCATATGCTTTTTCACTGTAAGTTAAACTCTGCCGCTGTTCTATATTCGTGTCTATCATGATTAGCGCAGCCTGCACATCATCAATGTCTTTACGAACGATCCCCGGAATCTCTGTTAATCCGCAGATTTTTGATGCCCTTGTCCGATTTCTTCCTGCTAAAATCTGATATTGATCAATTCCAAATGGACGAACAACAATAGGAGTTATGATGCCATGTTTGAGAATACTATCGGCTAGTGATTCTAAGTCTTCCTGAGAATACTCCCGAAACGGCTGCGGGCGGCCAGCGATTTTCTCAAAGTTTTCATCTTTATACTCGACGAGCTTTTCCAAAGGCAGCATAGTAATTTTATTTTTTGCTGAAGAAGTTACCTTTTCCGGTGTAGTGTCAATGATATCATCAAAATCTTCTGTATCTGCGTCCCGGTATTCAATCGACTGAATCTGTTCTTTTAAGCTCTTTTTAGGCACTCTGCATCACCTCCGTGGCGATCTGTGCGTAAGCCTTTGCCGGCGCAATTCTAGGAGCATACTCATGCAAAGAAATACCAAATGCTGAGGATCTAAATCTACAGTGCAAACACGCTTTCCCTGCATCTGCAAATAAGAACTGATATTGACGGCAGAAGTTGTTTTTCCAACTCCGCCTTTATATGAAATAGCGGATATCACTTTACACACGTTACACTACCTCCATTCAAACTTACTGTTGAAGTTCAAAACAATCGATAGGAAACCTGCAAAAATAGATATCCGCAGCTTCAATATTCTATTTAATTGACCGTTATCTTGACCGCTATTGGTCTATAAATTATGTGAAGAAAATGAATAAACAAATGGCATATACTACAATATAAAGGACTAATGTAAGGGATATTACGCTATATAATGTATATACATCTGAATTTACTAGCTCATAACCCAGAGGCCGTAGGTTCAAATCCTACCCCCGCAACCACTCGGCCCGCATAGCTGCTTGCTTTGCGGGTTTCCTTATTTTATTTGCGTCCTACAATTCTCCGTGAATCCTCCTCCTTTCATAATTTATGCATTTTGCAAGCCGTGTTGGATGATAATTCATTCTGACACGGCTTGCTTTTTTATTCCCAGCCGTCATTTTCAAGAATTTGACCGCTATTCTGACCGCTATTGTCAAGATTCACTCATATTCTGTCTCCTCCTTACTATGCCGAATATTCCTTACCCGGCGCTGCGATTGAAGCGAGCCATAGCACTTTTCTTTGTGTCATCCAACGAATGGCCGTACATATTTTCCGTAGTCGTCTTTTGAGCATGTCCCAAAATTTCTGCCAAAGTAGGAATATCAAAAGCCAACTCAAAAGCCCGCGTGGCGAAAGTATGCCGGAGCGTGTGAAACTTTCTATAATCCACACCGGCTCTCTGGAGTACGTCACGATACAGCTTGTTATAGGCCCTGGGCTCGTAGGGATTTCCTTTCTGATTTACAAACACAAATCCGTCCGGCCGGTAAAAACCCATCTTTTTCTGATAAGTCTCTATCCGATTAAAGCCTAATACCGCCTGATCGTTCGTATACACCACTCGTTTTCCGCTTTCTGTTTTGGGAGGGCCAAGATATAGAGCAGTGGCCCCCTCCTCTTTACCTCCAACCATAAAGATTCTTTGATACTCGCTTCTATTCTCCGCCCATTTTTTCGACAATCTCTCTAAGATACGCCGAATCTTAAAATATTCCTTTCCCGGGCCAAAATCAAGCCAGCTAAGACCGCACAGCTCCCCGATGCGTAAGCCTGTATACAGGTCAATCAGTACCATAAGCGCATTTTTGTCTTCATGGTACAAGGCAGCCTGTTCGATACAGGTTTGATGGGATTTGCTGTACACTTGAATTTGAGGTAGAGAGACTTTAGGTGTTTTCAGGCCCTCTATGGGATTGCGATCCAGCCACTGAAGACGGTTTACAGCATGGGCCAAGGCTTCCGACATCATATTGCGCATATTGCGCAGCGTCTTTGGCGCAAGGCCGCCCGGCTTCTTGTCCAGCCTTCCGGAAAGCTCCTTTTCACGGAAAAAATCAATAAAATCTTCCAGGCACAACTTTTTAAGAGGGATGCTGCCAAGATTAGAATGATAGATGTGCTTTTCAATATATATCTCATAATTCGTATGCGTCGCCGGCCTCACAAGAATATATTTCTCATGCCAGAAATGCATATATGTGTAAAAAGGCATCATACTGCCGTCCACGTAAGAGCCGCGATAAATTTTGCCTAACGCGACATTGAGCTTCCCCTGACATTCTTCTTCCGTTTGGCCGTAACAGCTTTTGCGCTCTCCCTCAAAATAATACTGCCCTTCCCAGCGCCCGTCAGCGCGCAATCGGACGTGGCCGGTGCCGTTTCTGGATCTTTTGGCTTTGTTAGCTGAAGGCTTTGCTTTTGTTTTTGTCGTTTTCATTTCTTCAACAAACCTTTCATTATCTTGTTTATTGAAGCAATGCGGAATATCTATTAAGCAGGTATTTAGTTTTCAAGGTGCAAATTTCCTATCTGCTTAATAGAATAACCCCAAATTTGAATTTGTCAAATTTCGTTTTGCTTCACTTTCGGTAAAAACAATGGGTATAATACCACTCCAAAAACAGCGGACGCGGAACAAGAATCTTTGAAATTCCAGTCTTCATATACGGGAAGCCTAGCTGGCGTGCCAGTTTTCGGGTGGTTGACTCACAAAAATTAAAAAAGCCGATCAGATCCTCCAGCTGCAAATTATAAGGCATTGAGTTTATTTTTAGGGGCCATATCAGAGTCTGATCCAATCATTTCTTTTATTTCATCTACTGTATGCTCCATGATCAACAAACTCCTTTTTTCACTTTTACATAAGCGGATTTTTTCGGTCCCATCCGCGAAGGGATACATCACGCCGGCTGATCTCCGCTTACTTAGTGCAATAGCTGCACTAAGTAAAACCGCATCGCATCGGTTATGCAAGGCTGATACGGCCGCAAAAAAGCGGCGCCGTCAAGCACGATACGGCAAGTCTCATAATCCCGGATCATCGCAGCCGCTGTGGATCATACATCGGATTATCGCTTTTAACGCGCCGCTCCCCGGATTGTTGCGCGATATATTACCATAATGCTAATGTCAAGGTACGGAGTTTTATATAGCACCTAATGTATTTACATTAGATGTTAATCAAACCAGCTTTTTGACGGCACAATAATAAGGACGGTACTGCCTTTTTTGTATATGTTATGCCGCAGTGACACCAAACCTTTTAGAAAGGCAATTTCGATTTCCTATCTCAAATCTTCATTGATATGTTTCCCTTTATCAAACTCTTCTTCTGAATAACTTGGTTCAATAGATGCCCTTCGTATGTATCCCTTTATAGAAATCCAGTAAATCAAGATCAGCGCCAGGCTTTTCATTGAGCATATTCAGAATGATATCAGCAGGTGGAACTATATTCTTCTTTTTTTCATTGTGTCTACTCATGGTGAATCAACCTCTTTTTTAAAAACATTATGGCATTGTGCTTATGTTTTTCAGTCATACGAGTGCTGATTCCAAGTTCATCTGCAATTTGATTCAATGGGATTTTAAGTATGACATTTTGTAAAAGAATAGTCCTCTGGGTTTCTGTCAGTTCGTTCAAGGCTTCTGACAGTTTTGTGTTAAATACTGGAATTTTTACACCCTTAACTTCTATATAGTCGCATAGCAATCGCTCTATCCCTGGGTCAATAGACCATAAGCTATCTGTACATTCTTCCAGCTCTATAAATACGATGCCTCGTGATTGGGGCTTTGAACTATTACGGTAAAATTTCCTTTTAGTATTAATAATCACTCTTCTTTGATACCTGTCTATGTACCGAATTAAGTCGTCGGTGATATCATCAATGGCAAAATACTTTTTACTCATTTATTTCTCACCTTTGTCCTTTCCTAAGAACAACGAGTGTAAAATCTAATAGAAATTTAACTTATCGGCTATCGGCGTTTTTAAGAACTCACGTTCAAAAAGAATTTCATCGCTTTGTTTTTGTCCCCTCATATAAGTAACAAGTCAAAAAATTTTTAAAACCCGAACCTGTTCACAAAAAATTCACAAAAAAATTACAAAAAAGGAGATAGAGCCCAAAGTATGGGCACTATCTCCTTCTAAATTACAGAAAGAGCTATATAATTTATCCCATACTTTCCCACCTCAGATTTCGATTTAAAGTAATAGATTTCATGCTTTCCATCTGAATCACCCTCTTTTCTTTTACTCACCTTTATTATACATTTTCTAATATCTCAATATAAGTATTCTTCTCGTCTTATACCACAATAAATAGAATACCTGTTGACAAACATAACCATATATTGTATATATAATGTATATCTAGGTCTGAGGTAACTGCTTAGTATGAGCTTTGGTATGAGTAATTAGGTTAGAATTTCTTTTCATAAGGAATTCCAGCTTTAAAAAATTAAAATATAAAAGTTAAAAATCCAACGGACATAAAAAGCCGCGTCAGCTCCTAAGGGAGTGACACGGCTTTTTTGTTTTCTATAGATATCCTAAATCACGAAAGGACTGATGTAAACAGTGGCAACAACCCCACTCCTGATTCGAGTATCATTCAAAAGCGATAAGGAAAAGATCGGCCTTACCAACTATTCCGACCTGGTGATATTCGATAAGAACCATTCCATCATCGCCATCCGGCTGGGCGGTTATCCGGAAACAGTACAGGCCATGAGCGACGCCATTCTCGGCGGCTGTGAGCTGGAACTTACCGGATCAAGGGAAACCATCAGCGTCAACTCCAAAGGTAGGCGCAGCTTCGACCGTAAAATTACACACGACGGCGTATATGCGGAGGCGATGCATTGCCTGCGGGACGATTCCCTGCAATCCCTGAGCGTTGGAAACGGCGATGAAAATGAAAAGAGCGAAAAAGAAACCGTAAAACTGAAACGCAGCCTGTATTTTTTCTGCCGGAACGACGACGAGCTCTTTGCCGAACTTGACCGGAAGCTGGCGGTCCCGCTGATCCCGGAATTCAAGGACTACTTTATTTCAGAACTCAAAAACCGGGGGCTGCTGTCCCCGCTTCGGGTCTGCTGCGTCGGACGGAAATTCGAGGGCTGGCGCATGAACGTGTCCAGCGAGGAGGATGAAATTGCCGCCGTATTGGAGGACGGGCTGAAAAGCGGAAGGATTGCCATTCCGGGAGCCGATCCCGATACGGAGGACGTCTTTTCGGATATCCGTTCCTTCACGCAGTACCTGAAGCAATTCAGCGGCAAAATCGCCTACCGGATCAAGAAATGCTTCCCGCCGGTGTATCACCCCGGGGAACAGCCTGTTTCGGATAAGCTGCGTGAAGTCAATCAGTACGTTGCGAATCACACCGGCTATTCGCTGTTCGATGCCCAGCTTGGTGCCGCGGAGGCGCTGCGCCAGCAGCTGGAACGAAGCAAACTGGTTCTCCTTGTGGCGGAATGCGGTACTGGAAAAACCAAGATCGGCAGCGCGGCTCTGTATGCGTACCAGCACAGCAGCCCGAAGCGCCGGACAAACCGAAAAGCGTTTAACGTAGTGATCTGCCCTTCCCATATCGCGGGAAAATGGGTACGGGAGCTGCATGAAACGATCCCTGGCTGCTTTGCACAGCACGTTCAAAGCATGTCCGACGTTGACCGCCTGTATGAAGTATACCGGCGGGAAAACAAAACGGTGTACTGTATCCTCTCCAAAGAAACCGCCCGCAACGGATATATGCTAAAGCCCGCCGTCAGCTGGAACCGGCTGAAAAAAGGCTTTACCTGCCCGGTGTGCGGCGGCGTTCAGGAGATGAGCATTTTCGATGGATCTTTTTCCTACCAGGTAAATGCCGACGCAGTCTTTTTCCGGAACGAGAACAGTAAAAACCACAAATGCCAGTTTTGCGGCGAACCGCTGTGGGAGATGCTCAATCCGAACGATCTCGCTCCAGAACGGAACGAATGGGTGCGGATCGGCGGGTATGGCTATGTCCACCGCCGTTTTCCCAACCAGGCGCTGGTGTCGTGCAAAAGCAAGGAGCATACCGCCAAAATTGAAGAGGTGTTAAACAACCCCCAGGGCGTATTCCCCGCCCGCGGCGCGTATGACCGCTATCCTTTATCTTCTTACATCAAAAAAAGGATACGGCGGATCGACGCGCTGATCGTAGACGAACTCCACCAGTATTCCGGGGAAAGCGCACAGGGGCAGTCCATGGCGGAGCTTGCCGGGATTGCCGGTAAGGTTATCGGCATGACGGCCACACTGGTAAATGGTTATGCCAAGGGCATTTTCTACCTGTTGTTCCGGCTAAAATCCCATCTCATGCTGCTGGATGGCCAGGAATACCGGAACTCCCGCAGTTTCTGCGAACAGTACGGCGTCATGGAAAACGTATACGAGGTGGATGTGGCGGAGTACAACGCCGCCTCCAAGGCCTCCAAACACAAAGTTCGGGAAAGATGCCTGCCCGGTATCTCCCCCCTCGTGTATTCCCGGTTCCTGATGGAAAACGCCGTGTTTTTATCCCTGGCGGATATGGGAAAGGAACTGCCGGATTATGAAGAAATCCCCTTGCCGGTCCAGATGCCGGACCAGGTGCGGGAGGAATATGAACGGCTGGAAAAGGAATTCAAGCGCATCATCCGGGAGTTTCCGCAAATTGGAAACCGTATCATGTCGGCTTATCTGAACCTGCTGTCCGCCTACCCGGATCAGCCGTATGGCCATGAGCCGGTGTATAACCCACTGGTAAAAGATAAGAAGGACGCCCTCATTATTCCCCAGGATACCGGCTCCCCGGACAAAACACAGCCGAAGGACGACGATGTTTTGGAACTGGTGGATCGGAAAATCGCTTCCGGCAAACGGGTCATCATTTACACCGCCTGGACGCGGCTCGATACCCAAAGCAAGCTCCATAAGCTGCTGACGGAAAGAGGAATCCGCACGGCTGTTCTGGATCAGAAGGTTCCAACGACAAAACGGGAAGCATGGGTAGACAAGCGTATTCAGGAAGATACCAAGGTGCTGATCGTCAATCCAATGTTAGTGGAAACGGGCTTGGATTTGAATGCGTTTACCACGCTTATTTTCTATAACGTCGCCTACAACCTGTATATTTTCCGGCAGGCATCACGGCGCAGCTGGCGGATCAACCAGACGGCGCCGAAGGTAGAAGTATATATGTTCTATTACCAGGACACCATGCAGCAGCGCGCTCTGCGGCTGATGGCGTCGAAACTCAGCGCCGCAACGGTGATCGAAGGCAACGTTTCAGAAGAGGGCCTCGCCGCCATGTCGTCCTGCGAGGATATGACCACGCAGCTTGCAAGGGAACTGGTTTCGGGCCTGAAAGAAAATGTCGGTGAACTGGCGGAATCCTTCCGAAAAATGGCAATCCACGGAAACCGGCAGGAGAAAGCGGGGCAGCCACAAAAGGCGGCTCCCAAACCTTCAGCGCCGCCGGCGGAAAAACCGGAGGGAAAACCAAACCCGGCGCTGCTTACCTTTATCAAACAATTTCAAACATCAGAAAGAAAACCCATCGGAAAATCCGACGATACAGGCCAACTCAGCATTTTTGACCTGCTGGCATCGTAATCCGGGGGCTTTTTCTTTTGGAAGGAGAAATTTTCCATGCAAAACCCATTTCAAGCACAGGCCATGATCCATTCTCTGAACAGCAAACGGGACGTGCTGATTCTCTCTTTTGAGGATATCAACCATTGCCGGGCGGTGTTCGGCAATAAGCTGTGTACTGCCGTCTACAACCCTTATGCGGGACTGTTTTATGTGGATGACGTGTATGGCGTGATAGAAGAATGGGACAGTGAAAACTAAAAGCAGGAGGATGAAAAAACATGAAGCTGAAAGAACTCAATACCCCGTTTGAAAAGAAACGGATACTGGCCTACGGGCGTGACGGAAATACAGCCGTCCGCCGATATATCGAGGTCCAGCGAATCACCGGAAACCTGTATAAAAGCCGGACGGAAATTGTAGGCTGGGGCTATGAACAGTGCCGACTGTACCTCTTCTTTCCCGGTTGTCCTGCCGGACTTGATCTCGGGCATCTCTCCTTTTTCGGGGAAAGAACCGTGGAAGACATGGAGCAGGACTATACCGCAAACGGGCTGGATTCTCCGGAGCATTTCATCGAAACAACGGACCGGCAGGCGGCGGACGGCGGCTTTATCGGCAATACGCTGATCGAGTTTGTAAAAGGTTGGTCGCCTGAAAAAGCGGAGGAATACGCCGCGATCCGCCAATCCCGTCTGGATGAGTTGGAGAACAGGCGCGCAGGAAGCTGCAAAACGGCTGGAAGAACGAAAAAAGCAGGAGGAACGGGCAAAACAGGAAAAAGAAGCAAGAAAAGCCTCTCTGCTTGGCTGGGGAGATTCCCTGCCGGAGCTTCAGCTGAACCGGGCGCTTGCCGTGCTGTCAAAGCAATACCGCTATGACGGTACTGTGAAAACAAGGCGCCAGCATGTAATCGACTGTGTGGGCGAAGGATATCGGCCTGAATACTGGGAGAGCCGGAAGGAATACCGGCTTGTCCGCCATGAAGGCAGCGCCCTTATATCTTACCTCATCACAAAAACTGAATATGCGTTCGCGCTCTATTTATGTAACGAAAGGATCGGTCAAAATGCTTGAATCCAAACGCTTTGCTTCTACTGAAGATTGGTTGGAATACCGGGTAGAACGTGTGCATTATCAAGAAAAAATCGAGCTGCTGGAATTGCAGTTAAAAAAAGAGCAGGAAGAATCTAACCGCCTCATGCGGTGGCTTAACATTTCAACAAGGCTGTGGCAGGCCGGTGTTGTCTTTCTGTTCCTGCTTTTTCTCTGTTTATATGAGTGAAAGCTGTAGGGTGGCAGCCGCTAAGCCTTATCGAAAAACAAAGCAGCAAGCAGGAGGTCAATTTATTATGATTAAAAAACAACCCGGCGAAATTTTTGAGTATGAAAATTTCCGGTACAGCATTGGTGATTGGATGCGGTGCAGCGAGGAGTCGGACTATGCCGGTCTGTCCGGTATTATTTTGGAAATCCGGGATGGAGAGGACCGGGAAACCGATAACCCGACACCGGATATCTATTGCCGTCTTCAAATTCCCCAAGATACCAGGATTATTCAAAAGCTGGAAGAAAAATTTTCAAAGCTGTACGGAAAGTCAGTTAAAATCACAGATATCCCGTTAGAACGGATTATTCTATCTCCCTATGAACTAGGCAGTATTATTGGGGTACCTAACTGCTATACTCCGGAAACAAATACCCCTTATCCACTGTGCATTGGGAACGGCAGCGCCATGTGTGAAAGATGCTCCCTTTATGCCTGTCTGGATTACAACAAATATAAGTAGGAGGAACCTCATGAAGTTTACAGTAAACCGGCTGCTGATGTATCAGGCAGTCAAAACCGTTTTAAAAGTTGTTCGACCGCGCCGGGAAATCCCGGAAATCGGCGGACTGCTTGTGGAGGCGGATGGTAGCAAGGGTATTCTCACTATAACCGGGACGGATGTCCGCACCCATATCCAGCGTCGGCTTCGGCTGGAGCACATCGAGGAAAGCGGCAGTATAATTTTGCCGCCAATTCTTGCGGAGATGCTCTATCTGCTGGCAGATGAATTTGTGGAGCTTGAATCTGAAAGGAATCTGGTGACGCTGCGTTCAGGCGCATGCCAGTATACCATTTCCGGCTTAGCGGCAAAAAGCTTTCCAAAACTGCAAATTCCTTTCCCGGAGGATACCATTCAGGTCAAGGGGATTAATTCCCTGATCCGGCGTACTGTGTTTGCGGCGAACGGCGACAACATCGATTACAACAGGGCGGGTTTTTCTTACGTCAAAATCAGTTTTCGCGGCGGCATGGCCACAGCGGAAGCGACAGATGGAAGCCGCATGGCCGTTACAGCGTCCCCTCATTGTGCCGACGGCGATCTGGACATGATCCTGCATGAGAAGGCACTGACGGTACTGGACAGCATTGTAAAACCAGATGAAGAACTGTATGTGGGGATTGTCGGGCAAGTCGCGTTTTTCATGAAGGAGGACCTGTTTTTTTCCACCATGCTGTTTACCGGAAATTATCTGGAAGCCAGCAAGCTGCTGAGCAATTTTCACGGGAGCTATCAGGCGACCATAGACGCAAAACAGCTGTATGAGCTGGTATGCGGCCTTTCCGCCATTTTTGATACCAGGGATGATAAATGCATTAATCTGCGGATAGAACCGGACGGAGTCTGTGCCCAGGTTACTACCGGCAGATGCTCATCGGCTGCCCAAGTAAAAGCGGCAGGCACAGTACCAACGCCGGCAGATGGCTTTCATTACCGGCCCAAGCTGCTGACCGACTGCCTGCGCCGACTGGCCGGTCCGGTCCAAATGGAGATTGACCAGCAGGGATTTGCCGTTATGAACGCAAATGGGAGCCGGTATTTTATCTCGCCCAGAGGGCCGGCGCGGATTTACCAGGAAGAAAAGCCGGAAAAGAAACCCAAAGGAGCATCCAAAAAAGCCAAAACAAAAACCACCGCTGCAAAAGCGGCGTAAGGAGGACATCAAATGGTATTAAATCTTGGAACTTTGACAGCAACGCATGGTATATCAGAAAAGATGAAGGACGATATGGAATTCCGGCAGTTTGTCCTGGATTCTGTCTCCCGATATTGCAAGGGCGATTGGGGCGAGCTCTCCAATGCGGACAAACAGGCTAACGTTGCGGCAATAGCAAATGGATATGAAATCCTTGGAGCATATGCCAGCAAGGAGCTTCGCGCAAAAATCTGGATTATTACAGAAGCGGACAGAAGCTATACGACCATCTTGTTCCCATCTGAGTATTAAAACCAAACCATATTCAAGGAGTGAAATTATGCTGAACCAAAAAATGAACGCCGTAATCAGTGAAGTCTGCGAGGGGCTTGCCGAACGTAATGAATTGGTACATACCATCGCCCTAGCTTTGCTGACAGGGAAAAACCTGTTTGTCCTTGGAAAACCGGGACAGGCAAAATCCCAGGCTATCGACCTGTTCCGAGCCCATATCAGCGGCGCAAAACAATTCGATATCCTCATGAGCAAGGGGATCGACCAGGAACAGCTCTTCGGACGATTGGACCTTGCCAGCATTGTCCCGGGCCATGTGTCCCATTCTGTTCTGGAAAAGGACGAAGGATATCAGAAAATGATTCGATACATGGAACGGCTGCTGGGAGACGCCGCAAGGGATACCGAAAGCGGAAAATTCCAGGCGGCCAGCGAGCTGCAAAAGAAAATGGAGGACTACCGAAAATGCCTTGCCGAGATACACAGCGGCGTACCGGAGATGCTGACGGCAAATAAGATACCGGAAAGCCATATCTGCTTTTTGGATGAAATCTTCAAAGCGAACGACGGATTGCTCAACAGCCTGCTGAAAGCCCTGAACGAGCATGTCTACACCAACGAGGGTGTTTCGGTTAAAATTCCTGTTATCAGCTTTTTCTCCGCCTCCAATGAGATTCCAAACTTCAATAATCCGGAGGAAAAATCGCTGCGGGCACTGTATGATCGCTTCGACTTCAAGGTTTGCACCAAGTATGTCGAAGACAAGGCAAACCGTATGAGGGTCCTGCACCAAAAACAGCAGAATATGCTGCCGCCTGCGCAGGCCGTTATTTCTCTGGAAGAGCTGTATGCCATGCAGGCGGAGATCCGGCTGGTGAAAGTACCGGACGGTATCAACGAACTGGCGGACAACATCCTGTGCGAACTGCGCCGGAAGGATATCCCGGTAAGTGACCGTACCTACTTCAACTATTCGGCGGTCGTGCAGGCCGAAGCCTGGCTTTGCGGAAGAGATACCGTAATCCCTGCGGATATGGCGGCGCTGGTCAACTACCTGTGGGACAAACCGGAACAGTCGGAAATCATCCGCGAAACGATCCGGCGGTTGACAGAAAACCCTCTCGGGGATCAGATCGACGCCATTTTAGCCGAAGCATATCAGGTACAGCAGGCTTTTGAAAATGCAGCGGATAAAAACCATGCTCTGCTCGCTCTCCGCAGCCAACTGCTGCCTCTGTACGAACAAAGCGTTTCGCTGAAAGACGGACTGGCGGAAAACGACGCGGCTACCGCTTCCGTGGATGGGCTGATTTCCACGCTGGAAACCATCAGTAAGGACGCTCATGCGAAAACTGCTTTTACCTATGTTCCGCTGGAGGAACTGAAGGTCTACAAACAGATGAGTGCCTAAGTGCTTCGGGAAGGAGACATATCAATGTCAATGGAATATATCGATTCATCCTACTGTCCGTTTTGTGAATGGTACAACGCGTTGAAAAGCAGAGATAAGTACTATGAAGACGGTCGGGACGGCAGAAGCTGCGTAACGGAATTCAAATACGGTGCGGCCTTGGTACACGAAACATACTACGATGGCATGTTTTCTGGCTGCACGACTTATGATCCACAACCCCTCAGCTATTGCCCAACCTGTGGGAAAAAGTTGAACAAATGAGTTTTGAAAATGCAAAATAAAAAGGAAAGAGGTTAATAACAATGTTGAACAGAATTACCATCACTGGAAGGCTGACACATGATCCGGAGCTGCGGACTACCCAAAGCAATATATCCGTCACCAGCTTTTCCATCGCCTGCCAGAGGAATTTCAAAAATGGAAATGGAGAACGGGAAACTGATTTTTTTGATGTAACAGCCTGGCGCTCTACTGCGGAATTTATCACGCGGTATTTTTCCAAAGGCTCCCTGATTACCGTTGACGGCCGGCTGGAAAGCCGCAAATATACCGACAAAGACGGTAACAACCGTGTGGCAATCGAGATCAAAGCCGACAACGTGTATTTCGGGGAGAGCAAGGAGAACAAGGAGACTAGCCAGACTTCCGCCTCACCAGTTAGTAACAGTGAGGATTTCGTTCCCGATTTTTCTACCGCGGAGGTCACAGGAGACGATGATCTCCCTTTTGACGAGTTTCCTCCGTTTCCCGGATAACTCGAGGCGGAACGGTATGCGGGCATCCCGCCCGCATACTATCCCGTCGTTTTGTGTACGACCAAGCCATATAACTGAAGGAGGGAATATCCTTTATGAGAGATCGATACCAAAAGGAACAAGATCTGCCGCTGGCGGAAAGATGGCTGGAAAACTACCTTTTAACACGGAAACAAGCGGATTCCCGCCAACTGCTGCATACCACACGGCTGACGGATCTGATCTACCAAGGCTTTGCTGCGCAACAGCCAATTAACCGCTTTTCCTCGGATAGAAATACACCGGATATGGAAAGCTTGGCAAAAGACCTGTTTGCCGCGCTCTATTCGCCAATCCTCCGTCGTAAGGATGAAGACTCTGTGAAACTGAAGGAGCGCATGTTAAGCAAGCCGCTGTTTGAAAAAATTGTCGGAAGCGACTATTTTAACGAACTAAAAGGTTTATGCGAAGATAAGGAATTGCCGTCTTATGATGCGGTTTCTGCTTTTTGCAATGTCCTGGTTCGTGACTTTCCTGCAATAGACACTCCGGAGCTGCGTTATCTGGATGTGATTGAACAGCTGACGATGCAGGCGAAAAAAGCTATACAAGCAATCTATGACAGTCGGAACAGTCAAAAGCCGGTGTCCGCGAAAAAGCTGCTGTTCCTGTATAACCGGATAAACCGTAAGCTGTCACAGATCGAATGCCTTACGGCGAAAATTCAAAAAGCTGCCGTCCGGTGGGCTGAAGCATTGGAGCCGGTTATTGATACCGCTTTGCGTGCTGCTCTTCATGAAGCTTTTAAGACGCATACCATTATGGAAGCGTGGGGCAGCAGCAACGAAGAAATGCGGAATATACCGATGAATCAGACGCTGCTCAACTATGTGAAAAACAGCAAGCAGCTTCAGGAGATCGCCCGTCTGCTCGGCAGATATCGGGAATTGATCGCGGACAAGCGGAAAAACAGCTATTCTTACGGCCGGGGCGAAAAATATGACCTGACCACCGGAAACGATATCACAAACTGCTTGTCATCCGAGCTGGCCCTTTTGGGGATGGCGGAAACCGAGATTCTATTTATGCGGAGATATGAACAGAAGCGGCTGATGCAGTACCGTAAACGTACAGCCGTCGTCAAGGGCCGGGGCGATATGATCGTCCTGATCGACGAAAGCGGCAGCACCCGCAGTGTAGCAGGCTGGGCTAAGGCGCTGGCTTTAGCTCTTCTGGACGTCGCATCAAGAGATGGGCGGAAATTTGCCATGGTGCATTTCGCGTCGGCAGACCGGATCAGAACCGACCTATTTGAGCCTGGGCATTACACGCCGGAGGACGTGATGAAAGCGGCGGAGCAGTTTTTTGGAGGCGGGACAAATTTTGAAGCCCCGCTGAAGGAAGCGCTTCGATTGATGGAAAACGGTTATGAAAACGCCGATATTACCATCATCACCGATGGAGAGTGTTCTCTGTCTGAAATATTCACGGAGGAGTTTCACAAAAAAACAGCCGCTTGTAAAGCGACTGTGACCGGAATCCTGCTGGATAAGGGCGGAACCTGCGGCAAATCGCTGGAACCATTCTGCGATAAGATTTATCATTCCAGCGATCTTACGGAGGATGAAATTGCACTCGATATTCTAAATAGTAAAGTATCCTAAAAGCTACTAAAGCCGCCGTTCCTAATGCAACAGAGACGGCGGCTTTTATTTATCACGGCATAATCTATTGATATTTGAAATGGTTAATCTTAAATCATCATCATTTAACTGTCTTAGCCCATTAATAGCTGTTTGCAATAATGCAGGATTATCTAATGATTCATCAAAAAATTGTGCAGGAGTTATACCAAAGTACTCACAAATCTGAAGAAATTCCAACATGGGCGGCAAGGCAATACCAGACGAAATATTATACATATAACTTCGGCTATGTCCAAGATCATAACTCATTTGATACTCAGACACTCCCTTTTGAAGTCTTAATTGGGTAATTCGATTGCGTATGAAATCCGCATCCAAATATCTCACCACCTATCTCTTCTATTTTACGGATAGAAATAGGCGGAATATACCAAATATATGTGTTATATAAATCTATTTAATATATTATTTTTGGAACATTTGTATTATTTGATTTAAACATAAGGCGGCCATTTTTACTGATCAAAAATGGCCGCCTTATTATTCTAGTTTTTTAAATTATCATCAGGAATATGTTTCTTCTGCCAATAGGGACTCAGCATTAGCCCTGTAGTAGAATTTCCTGTGTCACTCATATCTACCAAATAATCTGTTGAGACATGAAACACAACCGCCATTTTTCTTAACACTCTTAACGATGGCTCTGTTTTCCCGGTTTCATAATATGTATATGTAGACCGTTCAACCCCTAAAAGTTCACTCATTTTCTTTTGTGTATATCCATATTTTTCTCTTAATTGTCTTATTTTAAACCGAAAGGTTAAAGGCTCGTCTTCTAATCGCATAATCTATCCTCCTATGTTATTCTGAAGGTTTATCAGGAGCTAATAGGTCATATATTTCCCAGATTTTTTTTGCTTTATCGGGTGCCTTGGCAACTCCTATTCCTTCTTCATAAAAATATGCTAATTGCCGTAAGGCCGGTCTTCCTCCTCGTGTCCCAGCTTTTCTTATCCAATAAAAAGCCTTAACATCATCTTTTTCTACCAGCTTTCCTTCAAAAAACAATCCACTCATAATAATCTGGGCCTTTGGATTTCCATTTTGAGCTGCCATATGAATATAATGTATACCTTTACTAATATCTTGAGAAATCTCAGTTCCAACAAACAGCAACTGGCCATACAAGAGCATACAATCGTCATTCAATGCTTTTATACCTTTTTGAAGATAATAAGCACAGCAATTCATGTCGCGTTTAATCTTCATGCTTTTAAATTCTCCCAGACGATATGCCTCTGCTAACAAATAACATGCAAAACCATAGTTGTGATCGGCAGCCAAACAGAGCAAATTCCATCCTTTCTCTATATTAATTTCGCACCCTATTCCATGTAAATTTTCTAGTGCAACAGCATAATAGCATCCTCCATAATTATGCTTTATCCCCTCTGATAGCCAATAATGAGCCTTGTCATATTTTCCATCCATAAGAAAACGTCTTCCTAGACTCTCCATGGCTTCTGTGCAGCCATTATGAGCTGCCCGAGTTGTCCAATATAAACCCTTACTCTCATTTTTTTAACACCGAATCCTATGAAATAATACAGTCCCAAGTCCATCTGAGCATATGAATTACCTAATAACGCAGCCTTTTTAACATATTCAACTGCTTTAAATTTATCTCGGCACTCGGCATACCCAAAGAGATGATATTGTCCTAAGCTCCGAAGTGCCGAAGGGCACCCCTTTTCTGCGGAATATTGATAACATAAAAATGACGCCTGAAAAAACATATCAGCCCTTTCTGGGATTAGTTGTGCGGCAATTTGTAATGATTTCCCTATTTCCCATAACTCCCGTTCATTAACATCTTTAAAAGAACACACAAATTTTTTAATATTTTCTACATCCTTCGGTTCAAGCTCATTTGACCCTTCTTTTAGATAGTCAATACAATCCTTTTTTAATTCTTCATAATCCACAACATTCACCTTTTTGTATCAAATATCTAAATAGCAACCTGTTGCTCTTAAAATAATTTTCTTACACTTATTTTTGCCAAACCCGTCATAAAGAACTTCTCTGTCGAGAGTATCGTTCCTTTTAATTACCTCGAATGCTTCTGGCGCTATTTGTATTAGCCCTAAATCACTTATAGTCGAAATATTTATCTTACGATCATCCTCACTTATACCTGCCACAACTGACAAAAGCCTATAGTCAGGCAAACCTTCATCAATAATGGTAACTGTATCTCCCACTCTTAAATTCATCTTATCTCTTAATATTTTAGGCAATACAAAACGGCCTCTTCCGTCAAAAAAGCGCAAACTAACATTTACCATCAAAGTTGCCTTCATATTACTCTGCTCTCCTACACAAAATATATTGGAACAATTCAATTATATACAACATAAATTTTTGGCACAAGACCATTCTTGAAAAAATTATAAAATTTTTTCTAATTTTTAAAGTTTTATTTTTCTTTTTACTAATATATTTCTATTTTCAGAGAGTTTTCACGACTAAATGATACCATTATATAAAATAGAGACAATTGGGGAGAATTTGACTTGAAAAATTTATTTGGCGCAATCTTACAGGAATTGAGAAAAGATCATAAAATCACCCAGAAAGATTTGGCCGACATTTTAGGAGTCACTTCTAAGACCATTTCCAATTACGAAACTGGTAGTCAATTTCCTGATCTACTGATAATAATTAAGCTGGCAGAATATTTTGATGTCAATATGGATTATTTAGGAGGCCGCACACGGATATCTTCTAAATGGGAAACGATTGAAAAAGGCTTGGAAGTAAATAACTTAAACTTAAATCTTGATGATCTTTTAACACTTGATAACGAAGATAAGAAACTAATCATTTCTTTTATTAAACGGCTCAGGAAACAGAAAGCATATCCGCCAAAAAGTAAAAACTCAACATAAAATATGTAAGAGCTTCCATCTGTATAATCTTAGACGGAGGCTGTGCATTTAAAATTCCTTTGAAATAGCAAAGAGGCCGAAATTTGGACTATTCCCTTTAAGATCCAAATTTCAGCCTCTTTTTAAATATTAGTTATCGGTACGTATTTATGTACAGCGCATCCTTTAAACACTATCAGGACTCCACAAAACATTAATATAGGCGTCCACATACGTAAAGTTAAACACAAAACCAGCGAAAGAATAACCACTTTCCTTAACCGTATTGGGAAAATAAGAAGATGTTCCCCGATTGAGCCGCTTATAAGCCCCATAGGTACACTGAGTACCATAAATAGCAGGACTTGCGTCAGAGTTGGCTCCCCGCACCTCCACTTTTGTAAAATCAACATTGGAGGAGACGTTATAAGCGTAGCTACTGGTATAATCCAGCTTACCACGCATTGGCGTAGAAACCTGAGACTTTGCCACACCGGTTCTTTCCAGGACAAATGCCGTATCCGTTACATTTCCAATCGCGCTGGCAGAGAACGCCATCGGGAGCATTATTGTGAGCAACAGCAGCACCGACAACAGCTTTCCCCATTTTGAAACTTTTCTCGACCGTAACATTTTCTTTCCTCCTTTTGTTTTTAATTTGTGGTGTGTAATCACAACCACATTTTTATTATATTGCGACACAATAAATAAGTCAATATATATAATAAATATTTTTATTTTATAATATTTTATGTATTTATTGTTGAAATATTGTACAAACGATGTTAAAATAACTGTGTGGTACTGGATAGATAAAACAAACTCCACCGCTATAAAAACAGCTTATCCCAGTCTGGGAGGGATTTGATGAAAAGCAAAAAATCTACGCTTGGCGTTATTGTTATCGCCGCTGTAATGATCATTGTGATTTTAGTCAGTTTAATCCAAAGCAACAATCTGTGGCCGCCCACAACAGCGGTCCCCCATGAAACACTTTCTTCCGACGTTGATACAGAAGGTAACGCGTCTTCCGCCAATATTTCCCCTGACACGCCCTATAATCCCCTGACAGATGAAAAGACCGTCTCTGTGGCGGGCTATACATTTAATGTCCTTGCGGCTGAAATCTCAAAATCACCAAAAGAATTTAAGCTCATACCCTTTGACTATGTAACCACAGATGCAAATGGCATCATAAGCAATGAATACTCTTATCTGTTCGTCACCTTTTCTGTACAGGAAAATCGACAGGACAGGCCAAAAGAGCAGATTTTTTATGTGAATAATCAGCAGGTTGTTGCCTGCGACGGAGAATCCCTTCTTAGTAATAAATCAGAGCCTATTGGAATGGATAAAAAAACAGAGGGAAGTTCTGTAAAAAGTACCTATCGATATCCCCTAGTCTATCAGGAAGAGGTAACTTTCACGGTAGCTTATGTTATAGAGGATCAATATTTAGGCAAAGAAATCCGACTGATCTGTAATCCTTACGGTCATCCTACTTCCCAGGTAAAGGAGGACGGTACAGTGTTTCCCGCTGTAGATAAGAATATCGCCATGATTTTGATCAGCGATTTGTTTGAGGAGGGAAATTCATGAAACGTTTGCTCCGGCTGGAATTAGGCCGTGCTTTTAGTGGACATGGCTTTTTCTTGTCACTCGCTCTTGGCCTTGTTCTTTCCTTGCTCCATTTTTTTCTGACAGTTCTACCTCTTTCTCTAACTATTGATGAATATTTAGTTCTTAATAAAGAACCATTAGCATTTCCTGGATGGTTATATTCCAGTTGGCTTGGAGCCGATCCCAATTCCGTTTTCGCCTTTCTGTATTTCCTAATTCTCCCTATTTTAGCTTCTCTTCCTTTCGCCGATTCCTTTTTCCAAGATGCGAAGGGGGGCTTTATTCAAAACATCTGCATTCGGGAAAACAGGAAATATTATTTCCACGCAAAATATCTGGCAGTGTTTCTATCCGGAGGCACCTGCACAACCCTTCCCCTATTAGTTAACTTTCTGCTTTGCTGTGTGGTGATGCCAGCTATGAAGCCAGAACCGGCTGCTAGTACCTCCCTAATATTCCCTACCAGTACCTTCCCTGATCTGTACTTTAATCATCCGATGCTTTACGTCTTTTTATTTTTGTTTATCATTTTTGTGTTCAGCGGTTTGATTGCCGGTCTGGCCTTACCTATCAGCTATCATGTGGGATACCGCTTTTTGGTGCTGATTGCTCCCTTTATGGTTTATATTTTCATCATCGCTTTGTTCAAACTTCTAGACCTCCCGCAATGGCAACCTACAAACTTTTTAATGCCCTGGTATAACGAGTATACCCTTTGGCCGATTTTAATAGAACCGCTGGCGCTGTTTCTAATTACATTTTTCAGCTTCGTGACGAGAGGAGGGAAAGAAGATATTTACTAAACGGGAGCAAAAATGGACGCCCTTATTTCAGGGAAACATCTGGCTGATTATATTCTGCCTCATTTTTATACCCATCGCCGTATTTTTCAACTGTTCTACTCAGGCTCTTCATTTGCGGGTCTATAACGATCTTCCCACCAGCATAGCGGACTGCCTCGTGAATCAAAAAGAAACATGGCTGTTTTTTTCTATCTTTATTACACTTCTTTTCCTGCTTCTGATACAAAACAACATCAAAAATGACTTTGACGAAAATTTTGTACTCAGGTTTCGCAGCAAGCGCCGGATTTGGAAAATGCAGCTCTGGAAGGCCGGAATCTATGCTCTTCTGTTTTCTCTTTATTACACCTTGTGTACGCTTGTGTTTGGCTCACTCTATTCTCAGTCATTCATCAACTGGGGGCACGAAGCCAGCGCGTATTATGTGGAACTGAAGATCGTCAATTCTTTTGTCAGCTTTTCCCAGGTGGCGTTGACCTTTTTTATTGCCTGCGCTTTGAGCCTGTTTTGTGCTTCCCTACTTTTTCTTCTTTTATTGTGGCTACCCGGGGGACACATTTTATCCTGGATTGTAATGCTTTGTTTTTTATGCTGGGATTCCTTTTTCCCCCAGTACGCTTTGTTTGCTGAAAGGGTTTCCATCGAATATTCTAATTGGGCCGCAAACGATCTGTGGCAAGGATTTTTAGTAGAAACTGTTTTGATAATTCTTTTCTCCGTGGCGGGCTTCGTCACCTCTCAAAAAAAGGAGTTCTTAAAGTGACCTTAAACAAGAAAAGCATAATACAGCATATCTGTCATGATCTCCGAATCGGTCTTGTAGGCCAATGGAAGAAGTACGCTGCCGCTGCGGTTGTTTTCGCCGTAATATGCGGCGATCTTTTCTCTCGGTTCCAGTCGGCTTTGACTTACGCTACTTCCGAGATGACATCTTCTACCGTATCTTTTGGAGACTACCTTTTCTATCTCTTTCGCGGTATGCCTGAAGCAGTCCCAGGGGACCCGGAAATGGAGATTAACTTCTTTTGGGTATTAATCTTTATATTATTAGCTTATATCGTTAGTTACTATCCTTTTAAAGATTTATCCGGTTATGGCCAGCAGATGCTCCTCCGCTCTCAAAAAAGGGGATATTGGTGGCTCAGTAAATGCATTTGGAACGTCTTCAGCGTTATTTCGTTTTATTTAATCGCTTTCCTAATTGCGGCTCTCTTTGCGATCTTGCTCGGGGGCGACCTGTCCCTCCTTCCCCACAACGATATTCAGCTTTATCTCAATCATTTTTCCTTTCCCGAGCTTACACCGGCTATGGTGCTTCTGTTGACCCTCTGTCTGCCATTATCTGTCTCAATTACCTTATCCTTAATTCAAATGACAGTTTCCTTAATTTTGAATCCAATTTTTGGTATGATAACCTCCGCTGCTATTTTGGCTACTTCCATTTTCTTTAACAGCCAATGGATTTTGGGGAATTATTTAATGGTGATAAGAAGCCAGGCGCTTTCTTTACAGGGACTTCTATTATGTCCGATCTTATGCGCTGTTTCCATTTTGATTGGATACTTCTACTTTCAAAAAAGAGATATTTTATCTCAGTACGATTAGGGAGGCTGTATTATGTATTTAGAGATTCAGAATCTTTCTAAAACCATTTCAAAAAATCCCATTCTAAGGAATATTACCATTGGGATGGAGCGTGGGAAAATTTATGGCCTGCGCGGAAAAAACGGTTCTGGAAAAACCATGCTGATGCGGGCTATCTGCGGGTTGATTCTTCCAACTGAAGGAAGTGTCTCTATTGATGGGGAGGTATTGGGTAAGGACATTTCCTTTCCCCGAAGCATCGGCGCTTTAATCGAAAACCCTGGTTTTATCGCTAATTATAGCGGACTGAAAAATCTTCAGATTCTCGCAGCTATTCAAAACCATATCGGCCAGAAAGACATTGAGGCGATCATGGAACAATTAGGGTTAGACTCGGCAGATCCTAAAAAGTTTAAAAAATACTCCTTGGGAATGAAACAAAAATTAGGGATTGCGGCCGCTGTTATGGAAAATCCTGATCTGATTATCTTAGACGAACCTATCAACGCTCTTGATGAAAAAAGCGTTGAAATCGTAAAGCAGCTTCTTTTAAATCACAAGGAACGCGGTGCGTTGATTATTATTTCCTGTCATGACCGGGAGGAGCTTGAATTTCTATCCGATGAAGTGTTCTGTATGGAAGATGGACAAATTCGGGACCACTATACAGTGAATGAAAATTGAGATAAGGAAAGATGAGAATATGTTTAAAAAGAAGAGAACTATTTTTATCTGCATCTTGGCTCTTGTTCTGACCGGTCTATGGACTTTTCGTTACGTTAAATTAAATCAAAGGTATCCACAACCTAACTGTGAGTCTTACTCTGTATCGCAGCCAGTGCTATTGGATAACTTTGAGATTTTGGTGTCTGATTCTTATTTTCTCGATTCGGAAGCCGCGAAAGAGGCTTTAATTGTAGAGTCCGAAGCTGGGCTTAATGCTAAGTGTATCGTTCTGGATTTTTCAGTTACTAACATATCGGATTCCCCACAAAACATTGAGGTGGGTGCTTTCCAATTACAGTCAGGAGCTTGGCATAATGGAGTTAGTTTTATTGCTTATCGCGATATGAACAGCGATGTAAATGAGGGTTCTTTAAATTTGCAAATAGAGCCGGGAGAAACCTGTCAGGTAAAGCTTCCTTTCTCTATGATAGATTTCCATTTCTTTCCTGACGATTGGGATCACGTAGAAGATCGCCAATATGAGCTTGTTCTATCTTTGTATCCTATCAAGCGCGTAATCCGCTTGTAGAATAGCGACATCACAAAAAGGGATGCAACATTCACTATGTCGCATCCCTTTTAAAAAGAAGCATTTCTTATACAAATAAGGGGCACGGCCAATCCCCATCTGCCGTACCCCTCAAGAAAGGACTTGCCTATAGTATAAGCGATGAAAAAATGGTTTGTCAAATATTAGAAGCCGTTTTTGAAAAAATATTTTTGTCCGAAAGATTTTAAGAATAAATTTGTATATATAGCGTTTTTATTGACAGAAAGCACAAAATATAGTATAATCAATTCTGTTATTAGGTATGAGCAACTGTCCCTATTTCGGGGCTTTGGTATGAGATACGAGGTCGGAATTATCTGTATAAGATAATTCCGGCTTTTTTTGTTTCCCGTCCAATGGCGGGAATTTTCCACACTTAGAAATCCAACCGGTAATTACAGAGAAGGCCGGCTTTCACTCGCAAGAGTTGGGAGCCGGCCTTTTTCTGTTTTACAAATAAAAAGGAAAGGACGAACCCAACATGAGTGAAAGCACAAACAATCCCCTGAATGATTTCCTCAATGGAGCAGAGGAGGAAAACGATCTGTTCGCTGACTTCCCGTTCCCTGTTTCGGAAGAAACAGCTGACGAAAGACCAGCGGAGGAGAAAAATCCCACGCAAGAAGCAGCGGGGGCAGAGTCGGCGCAGGAAGGAAATTCGGTTGCTGACAATCCAGAATTTGAGGAGATTAAGCCGGAAGAACCCGAATCTTCTCAGGTCGTTCAGCGGCCAGATCAGAAGCAGGCCAGCCTTTTTGAAACGGCATTGGCTCAAACCCCGGCTGCCCCGCAGCAGGCGCCACAAACGCAGGAGGAGGACCCCTTTACCGCCGCGCTGAAAAAGGCAAAAGCGAAAAGCGATGAGCGCCTGACAGCAAGCATTGCGGAGAAAGCGGCAATCTTTTCCTATGGGAAAGCGAAAGATCCCATTGATGACCGGGAATGTACCTTTGAGGACCTTCGGCTGAAATACGAGACGGATTTTCCGGAACTGTCCGAATCCAAGAAGGTATCCTGGAGTGTCGCCTATGGAAAGGTTACAAAAACGATCAGCAACCCCGGCTCCGACAAGGTGTACGACGTCAAAGCGGAAATCGAGAAATCCAAAGCGTTCCTTGACGGAGTTAAGAAGGCAAAAACGGATGCGGAAAAGCAGCCGGAATGCTTGGTAAAGCCCCGTGTAACGGCGCAGAGCAAAGGCGAAACGGTACGGATGCCTTCGTATAAGGAATGCTGCCTTACTGCCGCCGATGCTCAGGCAAGCGACAAACCGATTATTATTCTTCCCGCAAGGGATGGCAAAATCTATGAAATGCGTAAAACCCCTATAGGGACCTTTACGGCTCCGGCAGATTTTCTGCCGGAGCTTCCGGAAGCACACAGCGGTTTCGAGATGGCGCTGCCCAAAATCCCCATGCATATCCTGATGTTCATTATCAATTTTTTTCAGAAGCTTTCGAATCGCTTTGAATTGGAGGCGCTCGTGCATATCCTGTACGATACCGTCCGACACAAGTATGCCATCCGGGTGCCCCGGCAGGAATTGACCCATGTAAGCGTCCGTTCGGTGATGGAGGAAGAGTACCCTGAGCACATGATCCATGTTATGGATATTCATTCCCACAATACCATGCCGGCAAAGTTTTCTCCCGTTGATGACGACGATGAAAAAGCGACAAGGCTGTATGCCGTCGTGGCAAGGCTGGACAAGGTGTTCCCGGACATTACCGTGCGGGCAAGCTGCGCCGGAAAATTCATCTGCCTAAAACCGCAGGACGTTTTTGAGACCTCGTTTAAGGCATATCCGTATCCTTCGATCTGGGATGAAAAAATCGACCTGCTTTCTGTACGGGCTTGCCCGGAACTTCCGGAAAGCTGTACGCCTCCTGAAAGGAGGGAAAACAGGGAATGAAGTACCCCAAAACAGCGCCTGTCAAGGTTATCATCATCGGCGCCGGAGGTACCGGAGGCTATGTAATCCCGCATTTGTACCGGATCGGCTTTGTCGCTGAGCGTTCTATGCGGATTCTTGTGTGCGACGGCGACGTGGTGGAGGAAAAGAATTTAATCCGTCAAAACTTTGTGGAACAGGACGTCGGCAGAAATAAAGCGCAGGTACTGGCAGAACGCTATTCCGCCGCTTTCGGCATCGAATGCGAATATATCCCGCGCTTTGTGGAAAGCGAGGAAGAACTGTTCCAGCTTACTGTCCCGGATTTTTTCAAGAGCAGCTATCGGGGTATCCCGGAAACACAGCGGGTAATTTTGCTCGGATGTGTGGACAACAACAAATCCCGAAAGCTGTGCCATGCCGTTTTCGCCAAACAAAAAGATCTCATCTACATAGACTCCGGCAACGGGGAGCACACGGGACAGGTGGTATGCGGCGTCCGTCAAAACGGGCGTACAACATATAAACCGGTCTGCTCGCTTTATCCGGATATATTGGATGATGAAGACAAATTCCCGTCGGAGCTGTCCTGCGCGGAACGGGCGGTTTCCGCACCCCAGTCGGTCACGGCGAACCTCCCGGCGGCCACCGCCGTAGTTTCGTTTTTGTACGACCTGCTGATCTGCGGAGAATTGAAAACCAGGTATGTCACGTTTTCCTCCCGCCAGATCAATATGCGGGCGGAAATGGTAAAACCAAGAAAAAGAATCGCAAGGCCGGCTGTTAAAGCCGCCTGACAGAAAGGAAATCGAAAATGAAGAAACAACATTTTATCATCTACCGGAACGAACATACGGAGAGCCGGAACGGGCAAAGTGAAGTGGTACGGGCCGTGCGGGTCGAAGAGATCCTGGCGGATGGAAAACGGAGAACCATGTATTCCAACGTTCATTTTTATAACAGCGAGTTCCCGCCGGTGATGCGCGAACTCGCGGACAAGGCTGTCCCTAAAACAACAGAACGCCGTCCCCGGCGCTTTGGAAGGAGGGCTGCCTGATGGGACGTGGTTACTGGCTTCCTCCCGCTTATGAGAACCTGGCGGCCTGCGACGGATTCTATATCGAAGCGGAGGCCGTATATACAGGCGATCCGTATGACGACTGGGAGAAATTTATCAATACGCTCAGCGTTAAGCTCTCTTACCGGGAAAAGACGCTGGAAAAAATATGCGCATGGAAACCCTGCGGCGCCGGCCAAAGCCGGTATGTGGTACTGCGAAACCGGCATGTGGACATTATCGCGGACGACGCCGACGGTTATGTGGCTGTGTACGCCGTGATTCCCGAGGATTGTGAATATCCCGGATTTGCCAAGCGGTCTTTTCCGCAGTATGTTTCCCTGCTTCAAAAAGTCCTCACCGACATGTACCCGGGAAGTATCCGGAAACGGATCAATTCCCAACATATACAGGCGGTAGGATAAATCATCAAAATGCTGTGTTAAAAACACAGCATTTTTTATTAGGAGGAATCATTTTGCTTTTACATTTGAAGCACCTTCTTTTGGAGGCGACCCGGAAATGCAATATGGCGTGCCCGCACTGTATGCGGGGCGACGCTGAGGATCTGTCGATGGATTACGCGGTGCTCGACCGTATTTTTGAAGACACTCGGCAGATCGACCATCTGGTACTGACCGGCGGCGAACCATCGCTTGCTCCGTATGTGATCCAACAAATTGTGTACCGGGCAAGAGTGTGGAAATGCTCCATTCACAGCTTCTTTTGCGCAACCAACGCAAGAATCTATTCTCAGCCGTTTGCCGATGCTCTGTGCGGGCTATATGATTACTGCAAACATCCGGAGCACTGCACGCTGACCGCCACAATCGACCCATATCATGAGCCGGCAGACCCGGCCGTAATGGAGCTTTATCGTGCGCTGCCGTTTTACCGTCCGGTATTTGAATACGGAAGCGATCTGCCTTATCCCATTCTGACGGAAGGGCGGGCAAAGGAAAATGGAATCGGACAATCGGAAATTCCAATCAAGGGCAGCATTTATGACGCTGATTTTACGGGATTCCGTTTTGTCTGCGGCGATACCGTCTACATAAACGCAAAGGGCGGCGTACTGCTGAACGCGGACCTGAGCTACCAAAACCAGGAGGAATTCTGTATTGGAAATCTTACTGAGGACAGCCTGCCGCATATTCTGTCAACCGTCCTGTATATGCCCCGTTTTCAGGGTGGGACGCGGGTATTCCGGACTGCACTTATATCAGAAGCCGGAACCATCGCTCCCGTACAGCTGGAGGTTCAACGGTATTACAGCGATGAAAGCGCGGCTATGGGTGCGTTCCATCAGATCATCCATAATCTTCAGATTACGCCGGTCGGTCCGGATATAGAAAAGATTCCGGATGAACTCAGGCTGACTGTAGAACCAAAGGATAGGACAGGGCTTCCCGACAGCAGGCTTTGCGAAACGGCTGTAACCTATTGGGCACATAAGAAAAAACTTGGTGCTGCGCACATTTATGTCGAACATTTCCCGTTGGAGGACGCCGGCCATGAGTGAAGAAACGCAAACCTGTTTCTGCCTTGCGGAAACCGCCGCGTCCCGGCAGACCATCGGACGGCTGCGGGAGCAGCTGC